>R05__coassemble_356_pt1 | contig 23405 bp, 24 predicted proteins | sample R05__metabat2_high_PE_036 | metagenome-assembled genome bin R05
GGTACGACGTTTGCGATGGCCATAATGACATTCGTCATCATCCATTTCAACACGATCCGCTACCACAGTCTCAAGGAAATGTGGGTTGACAAGTGCTCACCCCTTCCGCCGTGGCTTCCAATATGGTTGCCCATCAACCTTATCGGCGACATCGCGGTGCCAATTTCGCTGTCGTTGCGTCTGTTTGCGAACATTCTGTCAGGAACGATCGTTATGGCCCTCGTGTACGGACTGCTCTCCAAGGTGGCTTACGCCTGGCCGGCAGTACTTCACATCTATTTCGATCTTTTCTCAGGAGCAATTCAGACCTATGTATTTTGTATGTTATCAATGACCTACATTACTCAGGCCATTGATGGTAGAGACTAAAGGAGGATTCAAACTATGAACATTACAGGACAGGATTTAATTTTAGCTTGCTCAGCAATCGGTGCCGGCATTGCAGTTACCTCCGGTATCGGTACCGGTATCGGCCAGGGTGTTGCAGCAGGTCACGCAGCAGCAGCAGTAGGACGTAACCCCGGCGCAAAGGGCGACATCACCACCACCATGCTTCTTGGTCAGGCGGTTGCAGAGACCACCGGTCTTTACGGCCTTGTTATCGGTCTTCTCCTTCTGTTCGTTAAGCCCCTCATCGGCTAATTATCCGATGAAACCGCACCTCCCGCCGGGAGGCGCTGACTCTACTCTTAAGGAAGGAGGGGAAAACGATAATGTATTTGACATCAGAAAATGCAGATTTTCTGTTTGACCTTGATCCGCAGATGATCTTCGACTCACTTCTGCTCATCATCTCAATGCTTTTCCTTTGCATGTTCCTGTCATATCTTCTTTTCAATCCCGCGAAGAAGCTTCTTCAGGATCGTAAGGACAGGATCAAAAATGAGATTGATCAGGCAGCAGCCGACAAGGCAGCAGCCGCAGCAATGAAGGCAGAGTACGAGGCAAAACTCAAAAATGCCGACAAGGAAACAGAGACAATTCTTTCTGAAGCCAGAGCGAAAGCAATCGCGAACGAAAACAAGATTGTTAGCGACGCCAAGGAAGAAGCTGCAAGAATTATTGCAAGGGCAAACCAGGAAGCTGAGCTTGAGAAGCAGAAAGTTGCTGACGAGCTTAAGCAGGAGATGGTTTCAGTTGCATCTCTTATTGCAGGCAAGGTTGTGGCAGCAAATATTGACACGACCGTTCAGAATACTTTGGTGGAGCAGACACTGAAAGAAATAGGTGATTCCACATGGCAAAGTTAGTAGCGAACGTTTACGGAGATGCGTTGTTCGAACTTGCCATTGAGCAGGGAAAGCAGGATGAATACCTCGAGGAATGTAAGGCAGTTGCCGAGATTCTTTCCTCAAACGAGGATCTGCTTCGAATTATGAATCATCCGAAAATTGCAAAAGAAGAAAAGCTCGAGGTTATTGAAAGCGTCTTCAAGGGCCGTGCCTCAGGCGAGATGACGGGACTTCTTACAATGCTTGTAAAGAAGGGACATTTCGCAGATGCGGTTGACGTGCTTGAGTATGTGATTGATTCCATCAAGGAGTACAAGCACATCGGAAACGCAGATGTGACCTCCGCCGTAGAACTCACAGCAGAACAGAAATCCGATGTCATGAAAAAGCTTCTTGACACCACCTCATATGAGAAAATGGAAATCAATTACGCTGTGGATCCTTCTCTTATCGGCGGCATGGTAATCCGCATTAAGGACAGGGTTGTGGATGGCAGCATCAAAACCCAGATTGCACAGCTTACCAGTGAGCTTAGCAAAGTACAGTTGAAAGTAGGTGAAAGCGCTCCATGAATTTAAAACCAGAAGAAATCAGTTCGGTAATTAAAGAGCAGATCGCCAGATATGCATCTCAGATCCAGGTATCTGATGTAGGAACCGTTATTCAGGTGGCAGACGGTATCGCCCGTGTGCACGGCCTTGAAAACGCTATGCAGGGCGAGCTTCTCGAATTCCCGGGCGAAGTATACGGAATGGTTATGAACCTGGAGGAAGACAATGTCGGCGCGGTTCTCCTCGGTGATAACAAGAATATCAACGAAGGCGACACCGTTAAGACAACCGGACGAGTAGTTGAGGTGCCCGTTGGCGACGCAATGCTCGGCCGTGTAGTAAATGCTCTTGGACAGCCCATCGACGGCAAGGGACCCATCGCAACCGATAAGTTCCGTCCCATTGAGCGAGTTGCTTCAGGCGTTATTTCCAGAAAATCAGTTGACACTCCTCTTCAGACCGGTATCAAGGCTATCGATTCCATGATCCCGATTGGACGAGGCCAGCGTGAGCTTATCATCGGTGACAAGCAGACCGGTAAAACCGCAATTGCCATCGATACCATCATCAATCAGAAGGGCCTCGGCGTTAAATGTATCTACGTCGCAATCGGTCAGAAGGCTTCTACCGTTGCAGCCCTTGTAAAGACTCTTGAAGAGTACGGTGCAATGGCTTACACCACCGTAGTTGCAGCAACTGCATCAGAGCTTGCTCCCCTGCAGTACATCGCTCCTTATTCAGGATGCGCCATCGGCGAGGAGTGGATGGAGAACGGTGAAGACGTTCTCGTAATCTACGACGACCTTTCAAAGCATGCGACTGCATACCGTACACTCTCATTGCTTCTCCGCAGACCGCCGGGACGTGAGGCATATCCCGGAGACGTATTCTATCTTCACAGCCGTCTCCTCGAGCGTGCTGCCCGCCTTTCAGACAAGCTTGGCGGCGGTTCACTCACCGCACTTCCCATCATTGAGACCCAGGCAGGTGACGTATCAGCATACATCCCCACCAACGTTATCTCAATCACCGATGGTCAGATTTACCTTGAAACCGACGCATTCAACGCAGGTTTCCGTCCCGCTATCAACGCAGGTCTTTCCGTATCACGAGTTGGTGGTTCGGCACAGATCAAGGCTATGAAGAAGATTGCGGCTCCCATCCGTGTAGAGCTTGCACAGTACCGCGAGCTTGCTTCCTTCGCCCAGTTCGGCTCAGAGCTTGATGATGCAACTGCAGAGTCTCTTGCACAGGGTGAAAGAATCCGCGAGATGTTAAAGCAGCCTCAGTACTCACCCATGCCGGTTGAGAAGCAGGTTATGATCATTTTTGCAGCCACAAGAAAGTATCTTCTTGACGTACCCACCAGCGACATTCTCCGTTTCGAGAAGGAGCTCTTCGATTACGTTGACACCAAGTATCCCGAGATTCCCACCACTATCCGTGAGAAGAAGGTTATCGATGAGGATCTTGAGAAGAAACTTATCCAGGCAATAGAAGAGTGCAAGAAAAGCTTCAAGTAGAAAGCAGGTGATCAGTAATGGCCTCAATGAGAGACATTAAAAGAAGAAAAAGCAGTGTATCAAGTACGCAGCAGATCACCAAGGCCATGAAAGTGGTTTCTACAGTCAAGTTACAGAAGGCAAAGGCAAAGGCTGAGGCCACGAACCCTTACTTCAACCACATGTATGCAACGGTTTCCAGCATAATTGCCCGCTCGGGCAATGTGGACCATCCCTACCTTAAGGCAGCGGAGGGAGGAAAGAAGGCGATCATCGTCATCACCTCGAACCGCGGTCTTGCAGGCGGCTACAACTCAAATGTTGTAAAGCTTGTCACAGGCAGCGATATTCCGAAGGAGGACGTTGTTATCTACAACATCGGTTCGAAGGGTTCCGAGCAGCTCTCACGCCGCGGCTACGAAATCGGAGCTGATTATTCCGCAGTTATTGACGGACCTCAGTATACCGACGCAGTTGACGTATGCGACGAGGTGCTTCAGGCTTTTGCGGCAGGTGAAATCAGCGAGATTTATCTTGCTTACACCCACTTCAAAAACACAGTAAGCTACATTCCGAAGCTCATGAAGCTCCTTCCCATCAGCCTCGACGAGATCGAGACGGATGCGGATGAGTCAGTTGATGAGAAGCTTCTCATGAACTTTGAGCCCACGGAGGAAGCGGCACTTGACATGATTATCCCCAAGTATGTTGCAAGCCTTATCTACGGCGCTTTAATGGAGGCGGTTGCCAGTGAAAACGGCGCCCGCATGACCGCCATGGATTCGGCCACAAGCAACGCTGAGGAAATCATCAGTGATCTGACGCTTAAGTACAACAGAGCGCGCCAGGGCTCCATCACACAGGAGCTGACAGAGATTGTCGCAGGCGCAGATGCAATAAATTAAGGAGTGACAAATGGCAGAAAAAAATGTTGGTAAGATCACTCAGATTATCGGTGCAGTCCTTGACGTTAAGTTCTCAGAAGGCAATCTTCCCGAGATCAACGACGCGATTAAGGTTACCCGTGCAAACGGCGAGACCCTTATCATTGAGGTAGCATCACATCTGGGTGACGACACAGTGCGTTGTATCGCCATGGGCCCCACCGACGGACTTGTCCGCGGCATGGACGCAGAGGCAACCGGAGCACCCATTTCGGTTCCCGTAGGCGAGAAAACACTTGGCCGTATTTTCAACGTTCTCGGACAGGCTATCGACGAGCAGCCCGATCCCACAGAAGTTGAATACATGCCCATCCACAGAAAAGCTCCCTCATTCGAAGAGCAGGCAACCTCTACCGAGATGCTTGAGACAGGTATCAAGGTCGTTGACCTTCTTTGCCCCTACCAGAAGGGTGGAAAGATCGGTCTTTTCGGAGGTGCCGGCGTAGGTAAAACCGTACTTATCCAGGAGCTTATCCACAACATCGCAACCGAGCACGGCGGATATTCAGTATTCACCGGCGTTGGCGAGCGTACCCGTGAGGGAAATGACCTTTACTACGAAATGAAGGAGTCAGGCGTTATCGACAAGACCTGCATGGTTTTCGGTCAGATGAACGAGCCCCCCGGAGCACGTATGAGAGTTGGTCTTACGGGACTTACCATGGCGGAGTACTTCCGTGACAAGGGTGGTAAGGACGTACTTCTCTTCATCGATAACATTTTCCGTTTCACCCAGGCAGGTTCAGAGGTTTCAGCGCTTCTCGGCCGTGTACCTTCAGCAGTAGGTTACCAGCCCACACTTGCTACCGAGATGGGCGCTCTTCAGGAGCGAATCACCTCTACCAAGAACGGTTCAATCACATCAGTTCAGGCGGTATACGTTCCTGCGGATGACCTTACGGACCCCGCGCCCGCTACCACCTTCACCCATCTGGATGCTACCACCGTACTCGAGCGTTCTATCGCCGAGCTCGGTATCTATCCTGCGGTTGATCCCCTTGGTTCCACCTCACGTATCCTTGACCCCCGTATCGTAGGTCAGGAGCACTTCGAGGTTGCCCGCGGCGTACAGGAAATTCTTCAGAAGTACAAGGAGCTCCAGGATATCATCGCAATCCTCGGTATGGACGAGCTTTCAGAGTCTGATAAGCTTACCGTTAACCGTGCGAGAAAGATCCAGCGTTTCCTTTCACAGCCCTTCTTTGTTGCCGGCCAGTTCACCGGTCTCGAGGGTAAGTACGTTCCCATTGCCGAGACAGTTCGCGGCTTCAAGGAGATTATGGAAGGAAAGTGCGACGATATTCCCGAGGGTATGTTCTTAAATGCCGGCACAATCGACGAGGTTCGTGCACGCGCAAACGCTAAGGGGTGATTCTTTGGCTGAGAACACATTCAAAGTAGAAATCATTACACCTGAAAGGGTTTTCTACGAGACAGAAGACGCCACCATGATCGAGTTCAACACCACTGAGGGCGAGATCGGTGTATACAAAGAGCATATTCCGCTCACCACCGTCATCGCTCCCGGCATGGTTACCGTAACTTTGGAGGAGGGCGAGAAGGTTGCCGCAGTTCATGCGGGCTTTGCCCAGATTCTTCCGGAGAAGGTAACTCTCCTTGCGGAGATTGCCGAGTGGCCCGAGGAGATCGATGAGAAGCGTGCAATGGACGCAAAAGAGCGTGCCCAGGACCGTCTCGAGAAAAAGCCGGAAGGCCTTGATATCAGAAGAGCCGAGCTTGCACTTCGCAGGGCTCTGGTTCGTCTTGATACAAAGAATTATCATTAAACTCTTACTTGAAGAGGTGATTTATGGATTTTAAGTTATCTCAGGAAAGAGCCGAACTCCAATCAAGGGTTCAGGATATTGAGACGCAGATCAGAGAGCTTCAGCATCAGATAGACGGACTTGAGATGCAGAAGAGGGAGCTTAATCGCCGGATCACCAGCATTACGCCGGAGGCCGAGCAGGAGCTGCTTCTCCAGAGGCTTTACGAGGAGCGTCACAATAAAGAAAAAAAAGAAAAGAAGTAAAATAAAAAAGGCCGCCGGCATCTGCCGACGGTCTTTTGTGTTGTATTATTTACTTAGATTTGATAAGGTTTGCGGTAAACCAGCCATCGGTGTTAAAGAAGGCGCCCTCGAATTCAACATAGTACATGTAGCACTTTTTCTTACTGAAATCAAAGAAGTTCTCGTTTGCGAAGTCTCTTTTCATGGCTGTGATTTTTCCGTGGTCCGTGCCGTTGTGAAGAAGTGATGAGTAAACCTCAACCTCATCTCCGATGTGATACATGTTGCGGTGATTGTTGTTCTCCCATGCGGTGTCGCCCCAGTCGCCTCCGTTTACAGAATCAAGCTCGTTCTCGTTTACCATTTTTGCATTCATAAGTTTTTTCATTTTTGTTTCCTCCAATTTCTCGTGTGGGTTTTTTCTTTTGATGATGCAATAATACTATGGAGGGTGTTGCAAAAGTGTTGTAAACGAAATTTAAAATTAAAAACTTCTTAGGGCATCATTTGAATCGTCTGTGTTTTCAACAAGGGCGCGAATCTCAACGGGGAAGGTTTTATCCTCGGAAACCTTTACGTTAACGGTCTCTCCGACGCAGTGCCCCAGGACAGCCTTGCCGATGGGGGATTCGATGGAAATGTAGTCGTTTAGAACGTCCCCGCGGATTTCGGTCACGATTTTGCAGGTTCTTTCCTTGTCCTGAACCGGGAAATAGAGGGTGACAACGTTGTTGATGCCGACCTCGCCGGGGTTTGAGGAATCGTCGATGATTGTGGCGAATTTAAGGACCTTCTCAAGATAGCGGATGCGGCCCTTGTTGCGGTTAAGAAACTGCTTTGCGGCCTTGTATTCGAAGTTCTCGGAAAGATCGCCCTGGGCCCGGGCAACCTTCACATCCTCAAGGGCCTTGTCCATGATGGGCCCCTTGCGCTCATCGAGCTCCGCCTGAATTTTTTCCACGTCTGAACGGGTGAGTTTATCTCCCATGATATGCTCCTTTGTTTATGCTGATAATATCATCGCCGGGCCGGTTCTGCCGGCGGATGTAATTCATAAAAACACTGAAGAATATTATAGAAAAATCCCACGTAAAACACAAGAATTTACACCTTGTCAAGGTTGAGAAAAAACCGAATATAGAGTATACTTATCAGTGAATATGCGCAGGGACAAAAGGCCCGGATTTTACCCGTCCGGCGGCAGACCGGCGCGATGGCGGGACGTGTTTGGCCCGGCCAAAACCATAAATTTTATAAAGGATGATAATCATATCCGGAAAAGGAGCGGCTTATGAAAAGAGTAAGAATCGGACTTCTCACCAGCGGTGGCGACTGCCAGGCACTCAACGCAACCATGCGAGGCATTGTAAAAGGCCTTTCGGCAAACGTTGAAAAGCTTGAGGTTTACGGCTTTTTTGATGGATATAAAGGTCTTATATACGGCGATTACCGCCTTCTTACGCCCCAGGATTTCTCCGGAATCCTCACAAAGGGCGGCACCATTCTCGGCACCTCACGCCAGCCCTTCAAGGACATGAGAAAGCCCGATCCCGACGGCATTGACAAGGTTCAGGCCATGAAGGACAACTACTACAAGCTGAATCTTGACTGTCTCGTTGTTCTCGGCGGAAACGGCTCACAGAAAACCGCAAACCTTCTCCGTGAGGAAGGTCTCAACATTATCCACATGCCCAAGACCATCGACAACGACATCTTCGGCACGGACCTTACCTTCGGTTTCCAGAGTGCGATCAACGTTGCAACCAACGCCATCGACTGCATTCACACCACAGCCGCATCCCACAACCGCGTTTTCATTGTTGAGGTTATGGGACACAAGGTTGGCTGGCTTACCCTCTACGCAGGCGTAAGCTCCGGCGCCGACATCATTCTTCTTCCCGAGATTCCCTACGACATCGACCGCGTAATCGAGGCAATCGAGAACCGCAACAAGGCAGGCAAGGGCTTCACCATCATTGCCGCTGCGGAGGGCGCCATCTCAAAGGAGGACGCAAAGCTTTCAAAGAAGGATCTTGAGAAAAAGCGCTCAAAGAGCAGCTATCCTTCTGTTTCATATGAACTTGCAGCCCAGATTACCGAGCGCATCGGTTCCGAGGCGCGAGTTACCGTTCCGGGCCACACCCAGCGCGGCGGAAGCCCCTGTCCCTTCGACAGATGCCTCTGCACCCGCCTCGGAGCGGCTGCCGCAATGGCAATTCTCGAGGAGGATTACGGCAACATGATCGCCATAATCAACAACGAGACAAAGAGAGTTCCCCTGGGGGACGTGGCAGGCAAGCTCAAGACAGTTGATCCTGACTGCCAGATGATCAAAGAAGCAAAGATGATAGGCATCTGTTTTGGTGACTAATGGCATACACTGCGTTATATCGTAAATTCCGTCCGGCTGTCTTTGACGAGGTCAAGGGCCAGGACCACATAGTGAAAGCGCTTCGGAACCAGATTACCGGGGACCGCATCGGCCACGCATATCTTTTCTGCGGAACCAGAGGAACCGGAAAAACCTCCGTTGCGAAGCTCTTTGCAAAGGCGGTAAACTGCGAATCCCCCGTGAACGGCAGCCCCTGCGGACAGTGCAAATGCTGCCGGGACATTGCAGAGGGCCGGAGCATGAACGTGGTTGAGATTGATGCCGCCTCAAACAACGGCGTCGACAACGTCCGCGACATTATCCAGGAGGTCACCTACGCCCCCACCGAGGGCAAGTTCAAGGTTTACATCATCGACGAGGTCCACGGTCTTTCACCGGGAGCCTTCAACGCTCTCCTCAAGACTCTCGAGGAGACTCCGTCAGATGTTATTTTCATTCTCGCGACCACGGAAATCCACAAGGTTCCGGCGACGATCATGTCCCGCTGCCAGCGTTACGATTTCCACCGCATCTCCATCGACACCATCACCGCAAGGCTTGCGGAGCTCATGGAGAAGGAAGGCATCACTGCCGAGGAGAAGGGCCTGCGCTACATCGCAAAGGTTGGCGACGGTTCCCTCCGCGATTCACTCAGCCTTCTCGAGCAGTGCCTCGGAGCCTGCACCGACAAAAATCTTACTTATGACAGCGTTCTCGAAACCCTGGGCGTGGTTGACACGGAGGTGTTTGAGAAGCTACTCGACGGAGTTGTGGCGGCGGACAGCGCAAAATGCATTAAGGTGGTTGAGGAAATTGTCATCGAGGGCCGCGACCTGACCCAGTTTGTCATTGATTTCACCTGGTACATGCGCAACCTTCTTCTTCTGAAGGCTGACGGTTCCCTGGAGAACATCCTGGACATTTCCGCCGACAATCTTGCGACCATGAGGGAGAAGGCGTCAAATCTTGACGGCCGCATCCTTTCCCGTTACATCGAGCTGTTTTCATCCCTTTCCGACGACATGCGCTATTCCGGCCAGAAGCGGATTCTTCTTGAAATTGCGCTCATTCGTCTCTGCGTTCCGAAGATGGACATGGATTACAACGCCCTTCTCCATCGCATCGAAATGCTGGAGGACCGCTTTGTAAAGGGTGGTGTGAGCGTTGTTCCGGACGCGGTTGAGCGCGGCGAAGCGCCTGTGCCTGCGGGAACGGACCCGGAGATTTCCTATGCGGACCGTCCTCCCATACCGGACGCGACTCCGGACGAGATCAAGCAGATCTGCGGCAGCTGGAGCAGCCTTATCAACAGCAACCGCAAGAAATTCCACGGCTACCTTTCAACGGCACTGCTTGCGGCCTATGTGACCGTCGGCGAAAACTGCAACATCATTCTTCAGTTTGCGCAGGACAAGGAGCTTGAGTACAGGATGCTCTGCGACAATGACAACAAACAGGAAATAGAAAAAGCCCTGTCCTACATTACAGGCTACAAATTCACTTACGACGCGGTATTAAACACCAGCGGCAAGTCGAATGAGGCGATTGCAGTCAACGCCGAGGCCTTCTTCAAAAATCAGGGATTTACAATAGAAACCGAAGATTTCTAGCCGGCTGAACTCAGGCATAGGCTTCGGAACAGCAGATTAAACTGCAAACTTCAAAACACAGGAGGAAATTATGGCAAAAAGAGGTGGATATCCCGGAATGGGAATGCCCGTAAATATCAACATACTTATTAAGCAGGCGCAGAATATGCAGCGTCAGATGGAGGAGAGCCAGAAGCAGCTTGAGGAGAGCGAGTTTACCGCAGCTGCAGGTGGCGGAATGGTAGAGGTTACCATGACCGGCAAGAAGGAGGTAACAAAGGTTACCATCAATCCCGAGGCGGTTGATCCGGACGACGTTGAGACTCTCGAGGACCTTGTGATGGTTGCTTTCAACTCCGCTGCAGCACAGGTTGATGAGTTACAGGAAAAATCAATGTCCTCTCTCACCGGCGGAATGGGCGGCCTCGGAGGCTTATTCTAATCCATGGATTATTACAGCCGACAGATAAACAAACTGATTACGCAGTTTTCTTCGCTGCCGGGCATTGGCACCAAGTCCGCACAAAGGCTTGCCTTCCACATCCTCTCTCTTCCGGAGGAGGACGTCAAAACCCTGGCCGACTCAATCATCGAGGCCCGGGCGAATGTCCGCTACTGCAGCTGCTGTTACACCCTGACGGATTCGGACCTCTGTCCCATCTGTGCAAACCCCAAGCGAAACCGCAAGACCATCATGGTTGTCGAGAACACCCGGGACCTTGCGGCCTACGAAAAAACCGAGCGCTATGACGGCCTTTACCATGTGCTCCACGGCGCCATTTCACCCCAGCTTGGCATCGGTCCCGCGGACATCCGCCTGACCGAGCTCATGAGGCGTCTTGAGGGCGATATCGAGGAAGTGATCATTGCCACGAACTCGAGTCTGGAGGGAGAAACCACTGCGGTTTACATCAGTAAATTAATAAAACCCACGGGTATAAAGGTTACCCGAATCGCCAGCGGAGTTCCCGTCGGCGGCGATCTTGAATACATAGATGAGGTGACACTTCTTCGAGCTCTCGAGGGGCGCACTGAATTATAGCAGCATCAACCAGCACAAAAGGAAGGAAAAAAATGACTAATCTTGAACTTCAGAAGACAGCAAATGAAGTCAGGAAGGGTATCATTCGTGGTGTACACGCCGCAAAGGCCGGACATCCCGGTGGATCACTTTCTGCAGCAGACATCTTCACTTTTCTTTATTTTGAAGAGATGAATGTCGATCCCAAAAATCCCCGCATGGAGAACCGTGACCGTTTCGTTCTCTCAAAGGGACACACCGCACCGGGTCTCTATTCGGCCCTTGCAAACAGAGGCTACTTCCCCGTTGAAGACCTTACCACCCTTCGTAAGCTTGGTTCATACCTTCAGGGACATCCCAACATGAACGAGATTCCCGGTGTTGACATGAGCTCAGGCTCACTTGGCCAGGGCATTTCCGCTGCAGTGGGCATGGCACTCGGCGCAAGATACGCAAAGAAGGACTATCGTGTTTATACCCTTCTCGGCGACGGCGAGATCGAGGAAGGCCAGGTTTGGGAGGCAGCAATGTTCGCAGGCCACCGCAAGCTTGACAACCTCTGTGTTATCGTTGACAACAACGGACTTCAGATTGACGGAAGCATCGACGACGTATGCTCACCCAATCCCATCGACAAGAAATTTGAAGCCTTCAATTTCCACGTAATCAACCTTCAGGACGCACACGATTTCGATCAGATTCGTGCAGCCTTCAAGGAGGCAAGGGAAACCAAGGGCATGCCTACCGCAATCATCGCCCACTCACTTAAGGGCAAGGGTGTTTCCTTCATGGAGGGAAGCATTGACTGGCACGGCAAGGCACCCAATGACGAAGAGTTTGAAATCGCAATGGCAGATCTTGAGAAAGTAGGTGAGTCCTTATGTCAGAAGTAAAGAAGGTTGCCACCAGAGAGGCATACGGTAACGCAATAACAGAGCTGGCAAAGGAGCACGAGGATGTTCTCGTTCTTGATGCTGACCTTGCAGCAGCTACAAAAACAGGCATTTTCAGAAAGGCATATCCCGAGCGTCACATCGACTGCGGTATTGCCGAGGCAAACATGGTGGGCATCGCAGCCGGTCTTTCAACCACAGGCTTCGTTCCCTTCGTCAGCTCCTTCGCAATGTTCGCTGCAGGACGTGCCTTCGAGCAGGTTCGTAACGCAATCGGCTATCCCCATCTCAACGTCAAGATCGGTGCAACCCACGCAGGTATCACCGTTGGCGAGGATGGCGCATCTCACCAGTGCAACGAGGATATCGCGCTCATGCGTTCAATCCCCGGCATGGTAGTCCTCAACCCCTCAGATGCAGTTGAGGCAAGGGCAGCAGTATTCGCAGCCTACGAGCATGAGGGCCCCGTTTATCTTCGTTTCGGACGTTATGCGGTTCCGGTCATCAACGATCGCCCCGATTACAAGTTCGAGATCGGTAAGGGCCAGCTCCTCAAGGAGGGCAAGGACCTTACAATTGTTGCCACCGGACTTTGCGTAAATTCCGCTCTCGAGGCAGAGAAGATGCTCGCAGCTGACGGCATCGATGCAGAGATCATCAACATCTGCACCATCAAGCCCCTGGATGAGGAAATCATCATCAAGAGCGCATCAAAGACCGGCAAGGTTGTTACCGTGGAGGAGCATTCCGTTATCGGCGGCCTCGGCAGTGCTGTATGTGACTGCCTGAGCGAGAATCACCCCACACCCGTCAAGAAGATCGGTACCTACGACGTCTTCGGCGAGTCAGGCTCTGCAGCTGCACTTCTCGAGAAGTATCAGCTGGATGGCAAGGGCGTTTACACCCAGATCAAAGAATGGCTTGCTAAGTAATACGCGCCGCAGTTAATCGATTTACCGGCTAAAAATAAAACGACCACAGGAAATCCGTTTGGATTGTCCTGTGGTCGTTTTTTTTATTAAAGAATGGCTGAAATTGTGAGGGCGGTGTTTTCCGCCAGTGCCACGAAGGTTCCGTCGTCGCACATGACCAGGGGCCTTGTGAGGGCGGCTCTTGGAACCTGGACGATGCGGCCCTTTCGTCCGTCGGAGAGAAGGACGCTTGAGTCGATGTAGGAATCTGCGATTCCCGCAAGGAAGGGCAGAAGGAACTGGGGCGGGAACCAGTCCATGCCGTTGCGCTGCATGTCGGCGAGAACCTCGAAGGGGCAAAGGCCGGCGCGGTAACAGCGGTTTGCAGTCATCGCATCGTAGATGTCCGCGATGGCGATGATTGAAGAGAAGGGAGAGATTTCGGAGCGGTCCCTTCCCAGGGGATAGCCGGAGCCGTTGCATTTCTCGTGATGCTCGAGGGCTGCCAGCTTAATACGAAGATCGATGTCCTCGTCCTTTAAAATATCGTAGCCGTAAACGGGGTGCTTTTTAATGATCTGGAATTCCTCGGGGGTAAGGCGTCCTGGCTTTCCGATGATGCTCTGGGGAATCTTTGACTTGCCCAGGTCGTGAAGAAGACCGGCAAGGGAAAGAATGTCAAGATCAGCCTCCTCAAGGCCCACCCACTCGCCGATGATGCGGGCGATAACGGAAACGTTCATGGAATGGGCGAAGGTTGAATCGTCGATTTCACGCATGCTGTGGAGCATGGTGAGCATGCCGATACTTGTCTGGTCCCGGTTATAAACCTTTTTTGCGGAGGCAAGGACCTTGTCGGAATCCAGAGCGGCATTGTGATTTATGAAATCGGAGAGATGATTGCTCATCTCGTTTACCTGCTCGGTGTAATCCTTTTTGAAGGCCTTGAAGGCAGGGGTTTTCTTGATGCGCTCGGTGTGAGTCTCGAAGGCCTGCTGAACCTCGGGGGATTCCTTTTCGGGCTCCTGATCGGCGTCCTTGTAGTGAACCTTTATAATGTCGATGCCGTAAAAGCTCATATGAAGCAGAGTCTGGGCAGTGAGAGTCTGGCCATTGCTTGCGATGAGCTGGCCCTTAGGGGTCAGAACGTCCTGGTCGAGAATCATTCCCACTGTGACATCTTTAAGTTTCATTTCTGCCATAACGGAACCTCCGTAGTTGTCATGTCATAAGCCATTACATTATACAATGAAAACGAGGGTTGTACAAGAATGGGATGGACAGAAATTTAACGAAAGACGATGGGGCAGCGGAAATGAGCTGATAAAGTTTCAAAGCCGATTGCCGATAAATATTACAGCAAACTTATTTCTTCTGTGGAGGCATTTATGAGAATCGAAACTTTCGATGCAGCAGGATTAGGGGCAGAAAAAGGACTTTTTGCCACAGAGGGAACAAAAATTGTCACGGAAGACAGAAAGAACAATATAGATGACGAGACAAAAATCGTAAGCTCCGTTCAGTACGACAAAGCAGGCTATGATAAGGGCAGCTTTGCGGGAGCAACATCAGGCGAGGACATTAAGAATGCCCTTGCTTCTGAGTCTGCAAAAAATTCCATGGAGACGATGGCGAAGACCATGGGCGTTGAGACCGTGGACGAGCTCGAGGAGGAGGGCAGCAGCGCCCTTGACGCCGATGAGAAGAAGATTGTCACCGTTGTGGACAAAATTCAGATGAGCATGGCGATTGCCGGCCTTGATATCACAAAGTGCGGCGGAAATTATTCGGCGGACGACATCGAGGCAATCACCGGCAGCTCTTACATGGCAGCGGATGTCGCCAAGGCGATTGCAAAAGCCGGGGAAATTGCCGATGCCGGGGAGCTTACCGACGGCGATATGAAGTACCTTCTCGATAACGAGCTTGAGCCCACTATTGACAATGTCTATGCGGCAAAGTTCAGCGGCAGCCAAAGTTATGTAAACCAGTCTGCGGCTGTTGATTTTGAGTCGGTTAAGGATTCCGTTGTTTCCGTAATTAAGGCGGCAGGTCTTCAGGTCAACGACACCACCATGGAGGAGGGCAAGTGGCTTCTTGACAATGGTGCGGCGGTGACTCCGGAGAACCTTTTGACACTGGATGCCCTTAAAAATAACGAACTTTTCGCATCGCAGGAGGAAACCGCAGGTGCGATTGTAAATTCTCTTGCGGAGGGAAAATCCGCAGGGGAGGCGTACCTTGTGCCCGGTTTTTCCGCAATCGAGCGGGCTGTGGATGCAAAAAATATTATCGACAATGTTACAGATGAGCAGCTTTTTGCGGCAGTAGAGGACGGCGAGATTACAATCAATTCACTTAAAGCTGCAGGTGCGAAGGCCGAGGGCAATGGGGCTGACGGGGAGGCTTCGGATAAGAACGCCGATGCAGAGCCCGCAGACGCTGAGCAGACTCTCGAGCAGGTGAGAGCCCGCAGAACCCTTGAGGAGACAAGGCTCACCATGAGCATTCAGGCAAACTTCTCTCTTATTAAGAGGGGAATGAGCATTGAGACAACTGAACTTACCGAGCTTGTGGATGCCTTAAAGCAGCAGGAGCAGAACCTTTACAGCGGCCTTTCTGAGGACGGCCTGGAGGTTTCTGAGGAATCTGTTTTAATTTATGAAAACACAAATACAGCACTTGCCGAGCTTCGCAGCGTGCCTGCGGTTGTTCTCGGCCAGGTGGATCTTAAGATAAACACTCTTCAGGAAACCCGCAACATCGGCTGGAATTTAAAGGACAGCTTCGAGCGCGCCGGAGAGACCTACGAGGCCCTCGGCACCTCGCCCCGTGCGGATTTTGGGGACAGCCTGAAGAAGGCCTTCGGAAATGTTTCCGACATTCTCTCTGACATCGGCCTTTCCGACACCGCATCAAACCAGCGCGCAGTCAGGATCTTAGGCTACAATCAGATGGAAATCACCGCGACCTCCGTTCTTGAGATAAGGGATGCGGACGAAACAATGCAGAGCGCCTTCAAATCCCTCACCCCCTCAGTTGTTACGGAAATGGTGAAGACCGGCGTGAATCCTCTTGATATGTCGATGGAGGAGCTTGTGAACAAGGCCGAGGAAATCAGGGATAACCTTGGCATTGAAAATGAGACTGAAAAATTCTCGAAATTCCTCGTGAAGATGGAACAGAACCATGAAATTAACGAGGAGGAGAGAAGCGCATACATCGGCATTTACAGACTTATCTCAAGGGTTGAGGCCTCTGATGGCGCGGCCCTTGGCTCGCTTCTTGACCAGGATCGTGACGTTACCATGAGAAATCTCATGACCGCCCTCCGCACTGAGAAAAAGAAGGGAATGGAACTTTCCGTTGATGATGAGGCGGGTTCCGTTGAGGTGATAAGGTCCCAGATGACGATTACGGAGCAGATCGAGGAGAATATCATCAAAAATCAGATGCGTCAGATTTCAGAGCTTTTAAGCCCGGCGGTTCTTGCGCAGCAGGGCGTTGAGGAGACTTTGGACATGACACCGGAGGAGCTTCTTTCAAGACTTGAGGCGGCTGAGGGAACAGAGATTTTTGAGAATGAGCAGAAGGATTATGCGACAGCTCAGCTTGATGAGTTCGGCGAGGCAGCAGCTTCCGAGCAGCAGGTTTACGACATTTTAAGCCAGATGGATATCCCCTGTTCGGCAACGAACCTTCAGGCAGTCAGCGCCATGATGACCAATAAAAATTCAGTATTTTCAAGGCTTCTGGCGGAAACGGAGAAAGAGGATACCCCGGACATCAGGGCCCTTATGGACAAGGCTGTCATTGACTTTGGGGAGGCATCGAAAACTCCCGGGGAGATGGCCGAGGCCCAGGAGGCTCTTGCGGAGCTGGCCGAGCATGCGATGGAGGGCTACGTCTACGAGGAGGAGGTTTCCTCTGTTGATATTAAGGGCATGAAGCTTGTGCATACGGTTGCAAATGTCATGAATAAGATGGCGAGACAGGAAACCTATCACCTTCCCATCAAGGTCAATGACGCAAACGGAAACGTTTCCCTGAAGATTGTGAACGGAAGCACCGAGTCGGGACTTATGAAGATGATCTTCTCCTGCATGGAAACCGGCGAGATCGGCGGAAGCTTCCGCTACACCAAAGAGGGCGTCGAGGGCGAGCTCACCGCGGAGGACGATGACATCCGGAATGCGCTTGAAGAAAGGCTCGGGGAGCTTACTTCCCAGGTGGAGACGTCAACCGGCGTCTCTGTCAGCATCAGCATAAAAGCCGGATATGTTTCAGAGGCTTCTTTATATGAGGGCGCGGGGGCAGCAAATGCCGCAAACACAGAAGACACTGCTGCATCAGGTTCAGGTGACGCCGATGAGACAGGCGTTTCAACTTCGGAAATCTACAGCCTTTCAACAAAGGTACTGGGCTTCCTCAAATCATTTGCGGAAAGTCTCTGATCGGACTTTAGAAAAGAAAAAATTTTCCGATATATTAATTAAGCGGGGGTTCCCCGGATAACTTAAATTGAAAGGTGCATATGGCGATGCACCCGCGACAAGGATGTTGCGATTTATGCATGGATGCAAGGAAAGACGCAGGAATTCCCTGCCATGAGGTACATCTATGAAAATTAATCACAATATGTCTGCCGTTATTGCCAACAATCAGCTTCTTCGCAATGAGAACAGTCTTTCAGACGTTATGGAAAGACTTTCCTCAGGTCTTAAGTTAAATCATGCCAAGGATGATCCCGCAGGCATGGCAATTTCCCACAAAATGCAAACTCAGATTGACGGACTTGACCGCGCATCACAGAATGCATCCGATGGTTCAAACGTTGTAGAGATAGCCGACGGCGCTCTCAACGAGGTTACCGAGATGCTTCAGCGTATGCGTGAACTTTCTGTGCAGGCAGCCAACGACACCAACAGCGACAGCGACAAGGCTGCAATCCAGGACGAGATAGCCCAGCTCAAGGAGGAAATCGACCGTATTTCCGACGACACCGAGTACAACACCATGGGACTTCTTGACGGAAGCCGCAACAGCAGGGTTTACAGCAAGAATGTGTCAAGACTTCAGGCCTCAAGCTATGTTGACACCGGCATCTACAATCTTACAATCAATTCCGCAGCAGAGCAGGCTGACTACACAGGCGGCGCTATTCCTTCCGGCGAATACAGTGGAAAGAGCGGAAGCATTTCCATCAACGGCTACATCGTCAACATCAACAACGGCGATTCCCAGGAAGAAATTTACGAGAAGATCCGCAATGGCGCAGAGAAGGGTGAGTGCACCTTAGAGAGCGACATGGGAGATCCCATCGAGCTTAAGTCCACCGCTTACGGAAAGGACGCAGAGATCACCATCACAGGCAGCGCCGATGTTCTCGCCTACCTTGGAATGGTGGACAACACAGCTTCACCGGCCGTAGGCAAGGATGCTGACATCACCCTGGGCGACCCCTTCACCTCGAAGGCGACCACAAAATACGAGGGCAACAAGATGACCATCACCGACGGCGGTGGCTTCGAGCTTTCCTTCCTTGCAGATTCGGGCTACACCGGTGACATTGCAATCGACGTTACCGATATCGGATCCATGACTCTTCAGATCGGTGCGAACCAGCATCAGACAATCGACGTGGAGATCCCCGAGGTCAGCTGTGATATGCTTTACATTGACGACCTTGACGTTACCACCGTAACCGGCGCTGACCGTGCGATCACAGCCCTTGATTCCGCCATCGAATATGTTAATCAGGCCCGCTCAAAGCTTGGCGCATACGAGAACCGTCTCGACTATGCGATCAGTGATCTTGAGACCTCAGGCGAGAACATGACCGCCGCCCTTTCCGGTATTACAGATGCGGACATGGCGGAGGAAATGGTTGACTACACCCAGTACAATGTCCTCCAGCAGGCAGGCGTTTCCGTTCTTTCACAGGCAAACGACCTTCCCCAGACCGTTCTCCAGATTCTGCAGTAATTCGTTGATAATGATGCGAATTGCCCCTCCGACATCCGCAAGGTGGTAAAATGAAACAGGAATTAATCAGGGATTTTAACCTTAGAATAACCAATGCAAACCGCACGGGACTTGTGGTAATCAAGTACGACATCTTCGCGGTTTACGCAGAGGACGCCATGGCGGCACTTGAGGCAGGCGACGGTGATGAACTCAAGCGTGAGATTCACCGCGCAGCCATGGTTCTTACATCCTTCGAGCAGGCGCTTGATTTCAAGTACGACCTCTCAAGGGATCTTTACAATGCATACCAGTTCTGCTCAAAGCAGTTATATAAGGCACTGTCGCTCCGGAAAAAGGAGTACATCGAAAATGCGCTTCGCGTGATGAACGGCCTTCGGGACGCCTTCGCAAAGATTGCGGAAACCGATGATTCTCCGGTTCTCATGCAGAACAGCGAGCAGATCACTGCCGGTATGACCTATGGAAAGGGAGCCCTTTACGAAGGCTCCATCAGCACAGAAAGCAATCGCGGCTTCTGGGCATAATCAATATCACCAATATCTAAATTGAGTGCATATCCTTAGTGGGAAAGCCCCTCCGAACTTCGGAGGGGCTTTTTCCATATAACCAAAACGCACAACTTAGCGAGCCGCATTTTGTCACACCTGCACAAATTGAAAATTGCACCTCCTGCTCTGTTAGTTCGCCCCGGCCGGCCCTATAATGACCATACTTTTCTAAGACACCTGCTCCGGGTTCTCCGGCAGTGGGGTCACTTTCTCGAAAGGGGTGATCATCTCTTTGAATGAAACCGGAATCCTGCTGGTGCTTGCAGCCGCATCTGATGTGAGGGAGGGGAAGATCCCAAACATCCTGGTGCTGCTGGGTCTTAGCATCGGCCTTATGTACAGGTTGGAAGCGGCCGGGCTGAAGGGATTGCTGCTCTTTGGCGCAGACATTTGTCTTCCGGTTGTTCTTCTGTACATATTTTATCTGCTCCGTGGAATAGGGGCAGGTGATATCAAATTGTTTTCAATGATATTCGGCCTTCTGGGAAGGAGCGCAGGCTTCAATATAATTGCCTTTTCGTTTTTTGCTGCGGCAATTGGGGCTCTGCCGAAATTTGCAGGAAGAATCGTTTCCCGGGGGAAGAGGAAAAATCTGCGAATATCATGTGAAAGGATGCCCCTTGCGCCCTTCATCCTTGTGGGATATGCGCTGTGGGCATCGGGAATGAGAATCGGAGTGTAAGTTAGGAGGAAAAATTGTCAAGGGTACAGCTTGGTATATTTGATAAGGAGGAGGAATACGCAAGAAAGCTCGGCGCCTACATAATGACGAAGGCGGGGGATTCCCTTGAGCCTTATGTTTTCACTGATGAGGAGTCCTTTCTTGAGGCGGCCGGAAAGCTTGATTTTGCGCTGGTTCCCGAGGATTTCACACAGGCTTTGGAAAACGGCCGTGTGGCAAGGCTTGTGGAGAGGGCCGACGGGCAGGGGGGACTTCAGATTGAGAAGTACCAGAGCATGCCCGGCCTTGTTTCCCAGGTGATGGGGCTTTTTTCAATAGAACAGAGAAGCACCGGGACGGGGGAAAAGAAAATAATCTGTGTGTGTTCGCCGGTCCATCATGAGCTTCAGATGCTGTTTTCACTCTGCCTTGCAAAGGAAATGTCAAACCGGGACAAGGTACTTTATGTAAACCTGTCGGAAAGCAGCGGATTTTCAAGACTTTTCGGACAGGAGGGCAAGGACCTTGAGGATCTTCTGGCGGTTGTGGGGCGTCCAGGACTTGTGCTCGAGAACTTTATCAGCCAGGTCCAGGGTGTGCAGGTTATCCTTCCCCCAAGGCGGCCGGAGGTCCTCTGGGAGGTGACAAAGCCTGTCTTTGAGGAATTTCTGAAACTCCTTGAGGGAAGCCGCTTTGACACCATCGTCTTTGATGTGGGCGGCAGTTTTCCCGGGGTTTACAGCCTCTTTGAAAAGAGCAGCCGCATACTTGCCCTGACAAGGGAGGGCTTTCTCTGCGAAAAGGTCTACGAGGAATGGCGGGAAAACCTGTGTTTCCACCTTGGGGAGGACAGCGGGAAGTCGGAGGAGCGGGTCGTGCTTTCCCTTACGGGAGGCGGCCTTCGTGACAGCGACTTTCTTCTGGAGGAGCTGTACCGGGGCAATATTGGGGACTTTATCCGTGAGCGCGTAGTGGAGGTGGCAGGTTGAGAGCCGAGGCTGTTGAAATAAAAAACCGGATTCTCGAGGCCATGGACCTCAGCAGGGACATCAGTGATGAGGAGCTTGAACTTCTTATAGAAGAGGAGGTGGCGGCCCTTTGCAGGCGGAGCCTTCTGACACTTGACGAGCGCATAAACATGCAGCGGGACATCTTCAACTCCCTGAGGAGGATGGATGTGCTGTCGGACCTTCTGGAGGACGACTCCATCACGGAGATAATGATTGACGGTCCCGGGAAAATTTACATTGAACAGAGGGGGCGCATAACCCTGTCGGACAAGCATTTCTCGGACGAGGACAAGCTTTCTGACGTGATCCAGCAGATTGTTGGCGCCCAGAACAGGATTGTAAATGAGACAACGCCGATCGTGGACACGAGGCTGGCGGATGGATCCCGCGTCAACGTGGTGCTTCCGCCAATCGCCATCGACGGGGCGGCAATCTCTATAAGAAAATTCCCCAAGGACCCCTTCACAATGGACCAGCTTATCGGAATCGGCTCGATTTCCGTGGAACTTGCGGAGTTTCTGCGGGTTCTGGTGGAGGCGGGGTACAACATTTTTGTGTCCGGCGGCACGGGCTCCGGCAAGACGACCTTCCTGAACGTGCTCTCGAATTTCATCCCAAAGGATGAGCGAATCATCACTATCGAGGACTCTGCGGAGCTGCAGATAAAGGGCGTGGGAAATCTTGTGCGCCTTGAGACGCGAAACGCCAACCTTGACGGAAAGTTTGCCATTGCCATGCGCGACCTTATAAAGTCCGCCCTGCGAATGCGCCCGGACAGAATTATTGTGGGGGAGTGCCGCGGCGAGGAGGCCCTTGATATGCTTCAGGCAATGAATACAGGTCATGACGGCAGCCTCTCCACAGGCCACGCCAACTCCTGCAGGGACATGATTGCTAGGCTTGAAACCATGGTTCTCATGGGAATGGAGCTGCCGCTTCCCGCCATAAGGAGCCAGATTGCATCGGGAATCGACATTATTGTTCATCTTTCAAGGCTCCGGGACAGAAGCCGAAAGCTTGTGGACGTGGCGGAGGTGACGGGCATGAAGGAGGGCGAGGTGCAGCTTAATACGCTCTATCACTTTGAGGAAACGGGCATGAAGGACGGAAGGATTGAGGGCAGATGGAAAAAGACAGGAGAACTGAAAAACACAACAAAGCTGCAGCAGGCGGGGCTTTCAATCTGATATTCACCCTTCGCGTGGTGGCGGAGCTTCTGGGAATCTGCGGCGTCTTTGCCTGGCTTTTCTATAAGTCTGTCTGGGCCCTTCTGGCTGTGGTTCCCCTGTTTCCCTTCTACTACAGGTTCAGGGGGAAGATGGAGGAGAAAAACCAAAAGTCCCGGCTTCAGTATGAATTCAAGGAAATGATTACGGCCACAGCGGCGGCCCTCGACACGGGCTACTCCATGGAAAATGCCCTGCGTGAGGCCCAGAAAAGTACGGCATCCCTGCTTGGAGAAAAGGCGGGAATCGTGCATTCCCTGTCCGTAATCAACAGGAGAATCGCACTTCACGAGCCGGTGGAGAAGGTTCTTATGGACTTTGCAGATGCCTCTGAAATCGAGGATATATCGAATTTTGCGTCTATATTTGCCTATGCAAAACGCTCCGGGGGGAATTATGCTGCAATTATGAAAAACACCGCCTCCACCATCCAGGACAAGATTGATGTGGCAAGGGAAATAGAAACCGTCCTTGCGGAGAAGAAGATGGAGGCCAGGATAATGGATGTGGTCCCTCTGGGAATGATCTTCTATCTTGATATGACCTCCCCGGATTTTCTTGCGGCACTTTATGGGAATGTCACGGGAGTGGCGGTTATGACTGTGTGTCTTCTGGTTTATCTTTTCGGGGTTTTCCTGGGGGAGAAGCTGCTGGACATAAAGGTTTAGAGGAAAATTATGATTTTAAGCTGCGTGGCGATTGTGCTGACAATTTTATATTGGAGATTTGTCGATGCGGTGCCGCCGGGCTGGGAGAAGGGGAAATTTGTAAAGCTGCTTCTTCTGCTGGAGGCGGTTTCCCTTGGACTTGGCGCCTACGAAGAGTATGGACCCCGGACTGACGCCTCGGCGATTGTGCGAAACGAGGCGGGGGCGGGAAGCTCCAGTGAAAGCAGAATGCTGCCGGTGGAGGGCCTGCCGGAGGATGAGGAAGTTTCGGTGGATGTG
>R05__coassemble_513_pt1 | contig 18133 bp, 9 predicted proteins | sample R05__metabat2_high_PE_036 | metagenome-assembled genome bin R05
AGTGCGCAATGGCACAGAACGCAAAGCCGAAAAGCGGCAGCGCTGAGGCACGGTCGCATGAATCCCCTGTGGATAGCGCCACCGGCAAAGTGGACCGCGCGGCCTTCTCTGAATTTCTTCACAGCAAAATCGACGAGGCCTATGAAAACGTAAAGAACGGCAACCCGGGCAGGTCCTACGGAATCGGCGGACAGGAGTTCACCGAGGATGAGTGGGACAAGCTCATGGAGGGCGTTGATGATCAGGAGGATGAGCTTCGCCGCCAGGTGGAAGAGGAACTTTCGCGAAATGAAGTAAAGGCGGCCATGAAGGCAGAGGAAAATGAAGAATCATAGATTTCTTAATGAATACCTGCGGGAGACCTTCGGCTGCAAGGTTTATAAGCTTGCCCTCGAGTCCGGCTGCACCTGCCCCAACAGGGACGGGACAGTGGGAGTCGGGGGCTGTATTTTCTGCCCAGAGGGCGGCTCCGGGGACTTTGCGGAAAGCCTGGCGGGGGATTTGAGTGACGGGGAATTTGACGCTGCCATGGAACGGGCCAGGGCAAAGGTGGCATCGAAGAACCCCTCCGGCAAATACATCGCCTACTTCCAGTCCTACACCAACACCTACGGCGACACCGGACGGCTTCTTTCCTTATATAAAAGGGTTCTGCTCCGGGAGGACATTGTGGCCCTTTCCATCGGCACAAGGCCGGACTGCATGGGCCCCGGGGTGCTTTCGATGCTTCGGGAACTTCAGACCATAAAACCCGTGTGGGTGGAGCTTGGGCTTCAGACGGTCCATGAGCGGACTGCAAGGCTCATAAACCGGGGGTACGAACTTCCCGTGTTTGAGGAGGCCTACAGGAGCCTTAAGGAAATCGGCGTCACTGTCGTTGCGCACGTGATCCTCGGCCTTCCCGGGGAGAGCCTTGATGACATGAGGGCGACTGTTCGGTATCTTGCAAATCTAAGCCCGCGCCTTGACGGTATCAAGCTTCAGCTCCTCCATGTGCTTAAGGGCACAGCACTTGGGAACCTGTATCTTGAGAAAGGGACCACCGGCGGATATGAGTTTGACCTTGATTCCTATGTTTCCTTCATAGATGAGCTTGTGTCCCTGCTCCCCCGGGAGACGGTGCTGCACCGCCTGACAGGGGACGGCCCAAAGCGCGATCTTCTTTACCCTCTGTGGACCGGGGACAAGAAGCGGGTACTGAATGCCATAAACAAAATTAAGTAAAAAGACGCCCGTGGAATATCCACGGGCGTCTGGCTGTAAACAGAGCTTATGACCAGAATTCGTCTTCTGTAATAAAATCACCGTTTTTCATTTCCGCATCACTTTGGTCGAGCACTGCCTTTTCTTTTGCAGTGAGTTTCGTGAAGTCGGGATCCCAGGCTTTGACGAGCTTTTGAGTCAGAGCGTTGACCATGGAAATGTCCTCGTCGGGCAGTAAATCGAGAAGTTCTGCAGTTTGCAGAGTTTTGGTTTTTAACATAATCATCACCTCATTTACTTATAGATATCGCCACGGTTGCCTATATCTAAAATGCTCAATATAAGTAATGTATTATCTTCGTCATATCTGAAGATAAGGTTGATCGCGTTGGGTGGACACATTGCAGCATGAATGTTTTGAAGGCACAAGCAGAATGTTGGGAGGTCCCTGTTGCTTTCGTAATTTTTCGCAAAATAAAAAGAAAAATCCCCCCCCCATTATATTGACTTAAATCGGTACTAATGATATAGTATAGGGCGTATTTATAGGCATACGGGGAACTATGCCTTGTTAACAAAAAGAGTGCTTGCCGGAGCGCATGAAGCACTCGGCACATTCTTTATTTTAAAGGAGGAAAAAATGAAAGGATTTAAGACAAAGTGCTTAAAGCAGGTCGTATCGCTTCTTCTTTCAGCGGCTATGATCGGCACAAGCATTTCTGCATCTGCTGAAGTTATTGCAGATACAGACGAGGTGGAAGCCCTCGGCGACGATGATGTCTACACCCTGGAGGCTAAAAATTGCACCGTCTATACCGACAAGGTTTCAATTACCGAGAAGGCTGGAACCGATGATTATTTCACAATTGTTGGAAATAAAAACGGCGATAGTGCAGCTTACAAATGTGATAGCAATTCGAAAACCTTTTCTGATGGTTATGAAGGCACCTACAGAATCAACCTCGGTACCGGAGTTACCAAGAATCACGTTGCGTTCACAACTTCTAAGGCTGCAACCCTTAAAGTATGGTGGGCAGACAACAAAGGCAATGAAAGTTCACTTCTCACAGTTGTAAATGCTGAAGGCACAACCATTTCTTATGAAAACGGAACAAGTGCTGATCCTGCACTTACAACAGGAACTGCACAGACTCATATCTCTACCATCGAGCTTGAGGACGCTGGCGAGTATCATGTAGGTGGCGCAACTGGTACAAATTACATTTACAAGATGGAAGTTACCGAGGCTGCCGCAACCTCAGCATCAGAGTCAGCAATCAAGGTTGACTTCACCTCTATCGAGTCTGAAAAAGTTGCAGCAGATACCTCAGGTACCGTTACTCTTGATGATACCTACACCGTAGCCGGAACCGACGGAACCGGTAGCTATGCTGACCGTGAGTACAGTGTAACCCTTAAGAGCGCATCTCTTAAGACCAGCAAGAAGGGCTCTGCTATTGGCGTTGAGATCGCTCAGCCCTCTACAGCAGGCACCTACGTCAGCATGATCACCTTCGCAGTTGATCATCTTTCAAAGGTTGTTTTCAACACAATGTCAACAAGCTCAACCAACACCTCAAAGTTCTTAGTTATTAAGAACGATGCTGATGGCACTGTTGTTGACGAGTGGAACGGAACCGAGTCTGTTTACGGTTCAACCGCAATAAAGGCAACCTACTATCTCGAGGCAGGCACCTACAGCTTCGTAGTTCCCTATGGCGCAGGCCGTGGTACCCGTGTTGAGAGCATGAACATCACCGAGATTGACGAGATGCCCACTGCTTACTGGCTCAAGGGTTCTGTTACCTCTACCGATTCAAACGTTACCTATGATAACATCAGCGATGTAACCCTTAAGGTTCAGCCCCTTGACGCAGCTCATGAGGCTACCGGAAGCGCTCTTACCGCTAAGCTTACCGAGGCCTCAGGTGCTATTGCATCTTACGGCGTAAAGGTTACTCCCGGCAAGGCTTACAAGATTACCTCAAATCTCGCTGACTACTACACAGTTCAGGGCGATGACAACGCAGTAATCGTTACTGCCGAGGCAATCTCTCTTAATACTCAGGACATTGTACTTGTTCCCAACTCAAAGAAGTACACTGTAACCTTCGTAAACGGCGATGATAAAACTGAGAAAGAGGCTAACGCTCTTAACAGATACCTCATCTCTGCTCCCGAGGTTGACGCGACTACCGCTGACGGAAAGACCTTCTCAGGCTGGTATGACGCTGACGGAAACCTTTTCTCAGCATCAGATGCTGTAAGCGCAAATGCTACTTACACCGCTAAGTACTCATTCTCAGAGACCACCGAGATCCTCGGTAACGTTGCATGGGATCCCAAGAAGACTTACGGCGATTCTACCGGAATCAGCTTCCGTGTATGCGAGACCTTCGCACTTCACAATGGTTCAACTGATGTTGTTACCATCGATGGCGTTGATTATCCTTACTTCGTACAGGGTACTGACAACGGTACTGCACTTGCTGTAGGCGATGCATTCCCCGCACTCAACTCAGCATCTGCATCAGTTATCTTCACCGCTAAGGAGAGTGGTACTGTTACCATCTACTCTAAGGCAACCACAAAGACTTACTTCTGGGCTGATTCAACTGACGGCGGCGCGACCATCACCAATATCGCTTCTGCTGCAGCAATCCCCGACAAGCTTACCTTCACCGTTGAGAAGGGTCACTCATACTGCTACAAGGCTTCAGGCTCTAAGCCCATGATCGTTAAGATCATCCTTTCAGCAGAATTCGAGTCTAAGCCCCTTCCCAAGCATGATGTAACCTTCGTTGATACCGACGGCGAGTCAGTAGCTGAGGCTACACGTGTTCGTGAGGAGCAGAATGTTACCGCTCCCGATTCAATCACCTACAAGGGCGTTAAGGCTGTTGACGGCCTTTACACCATCACCTCAGGCTCAGCAGTTTCTTACTATGAGTTCGAAGGCTGGAAAAACGCTTCAGGCGCAGCTATCACCTTCCCTGTAGTCATGGGAACCTCTGATGCAGTATTTACCGCTGTATTCAAGAACGTTACTCCCGCTACCGGTACTAACGATGACGGAACTACCGTTTACAAGGCAGACGACATCGACGCCAAGGCAGCAGCTGAAGGCCTTGAGGTTAAGGATGTTCAGGTTAAGAATGAGTCAGGCGCAACCGTAAGCTTCAAGATGGTTGGTCTTGAGAAGTCTTACGTTGAGGCTGCCGGCCAGAAGATCACTCCCGCATTCGATGTTTACAGAATTGATGGTTCAGGCGTTACCGCTACTGCTACTCTTCTTGTAAATGGCGTTGACTACAAGGTTACCTACAAGGACAACTCAAAGGTTGGTACTGCTACTGTTACCGTTAAGGGCGCAGGCAAGTACAAGGGCGACTTCGCTGTCAACGGCGGCTTCAAGATCGTTGATGCTAAGACCTATGTAAAGGAAGAAGGCCTTACTCAGGGTACCGGCGTTCTTGTCGCAAAGGCTTCAGGCAAGCCCGTTTACACCGGCGCAGCTGTTACAACTGGAGCAGGTATCGTTGTAACCGACAAGACCTCTAAGGCTACTCTTGTTGAGGGTACCGACTACATCATCTCTTATGTAAACAATGTAAACGCAGGTTCTGCTGTTGCTACCGTTGTTGGCGTTGGCAAGTACGGCGGAGTTGCTAAGGCAGGCTTCAAGATTGCTGCTTACACCGTTAAGGGCAACGAGTCTAAGTTTGATGTTGACTGCAACGAAGTAACCGTTGCTGATGTTGCTAAGAATGCAGTTATCGATGGCATCGACGTAACCTTCGACGGCGAGTCACTTGTTTATGGCAAGGACTACACCGCAGCATCAAAGACTAAGAACGGCCAGGCTGTTATCACCGTTACCTTCCGCGGCAACTTCAATGGTAAGATCACCAAGACTGTTACAGCTACTGCACTTGACGTAGCTGATCTTATCTTCGTTGCAGGCGACCTTGTTGCAGGCGATGACATCTACAAGGCTCCTATCGCTGTTTACAACAAGTACGGCGTAAAGGTTAAGTACACTGTTTGCCAGTCAGTTGCAGACGCTAAGGCTGCTAAGGCAGGTGTTGGCGTTGTTATCACCGACTCTACCGGCGCTGTAGTAGCTAAGGGCACCAAGGCTGTTAAGGATGCTGTTTATACCTACGAGGTATACGGCAACGGAAGCTACACCGGTTCTGACTACTACGTTGTAGACGCTTCTGCTACCAAGACTCTTACCAAGGCTAAGCTTACTATCGCTTCTAAGGTTTACTACACCGGCAGCGAGGTTGAGCTTCCCACTGTTAAGTATGACAAGGCTAACAAGAAGGGTTACGTAATCACCACCGCTGACAAGACTGAGCTTAAGACCTCTAACGAGGGTGACTCATTCGAGGTTATCTACGTTAACAACGTTAACCCCGGATCTGCAGTAGTTATCCTTAAGGGTATCGGCAACTACGGCGGAATGAGCGTAGCTACCATGAAGATTAACAACATGAGCTTCCCCAAGGATTCAGTTGCTAAGTAATTAGTCTTCAAACCTAATAGCATTACAATTTGGGCGTCCCCCTCGGGGGACGCCTTTTTGTATCTGTTTGCGAGACGGAAATGTGAACTGTAGGCCGCAAAGCAGATTGCAAATGCATGCTTTGCCTTATGGCGTTTGAAACAGCCGTCTGACCATGTTGCACAATTTGCCCTTGGAAAAATCGGCGAAATTTTACAAAACCCACGCCGGACCCCATATAGTTTTGGAATTTTAACCCCCTTTGTGATAATATAGTACCAATAGTGAAAGTGGCTAATTTTGCCGTTTTTTCTTAATCTGGGTAAGGTCCGGCGGAGCCGGAAGGCCCCGCAAAAACAAAGGAGGAATCATGATTAGAAACAGTAAGAAGATGTTCAGGTCTGTCCTTGCTGCTGTCCTGACAGCTGCAATGATCGGCCAGAGCGTGACCGCTTACGCTGAAGAGCTTGTTGCTCCCGCAACCGACTCTGAAGCAGTCATCGAGGACGTCGAGACCACAGAAGCTGCAGTAGCTGCTGAGGATGTCGTTCTTGATGAGGAGGCAGTCGCAGATGACGTCGAGGATCTCGAAGTCACCCGTGTTCAGGCCCCCGTTACCGATACTCCTGCCGGCAACTACGTTGCAGGCATGAATATCAAACTCTACAGCGGTACCGACGGTGCTACCATTTACTACACAATGACCACCGACGGCACAGAGCCCGCTGACCCCACCACCGCTTCCACCAAGTACGATGCCGAAAAAGGTATCGACGTAAAGGGCGGTGCAGAAACCGTTAAGGTTGTTACCACCATCAAGGCTATTGCTTATCAGCCTGAGAAGGATCCCGCAACCTCAGAAATCACCACTCTTGTTTACAACGTAACCATCCCTTCTTCAAAGGAAGTTACCTACAAGACCTGGAGTTGGAAGGACAGCACCTCTACCTATGCTAACCTTACCGGCGGCACAGTATACGGTGATGCTGAAATCGCTACCATCGTATTCGGCGAGGACCAGAAGTGGAACGCTGCCGGCACCAGCGAGGACAGCAAGATCTACGATGAGGACGGCGTAACAGGCCTTACAAACTCACTTCGTACCGATCATATCCTTTACAAGGGCTATGTTCAGGGTTCAAACAATGCCAAGACCGGCGGAAGCTCAGGATCTACCGCTAAGGGCACTGTTGCTGATTACGGTTCATACATGCAGATCGAGGCTGTTGCTGATTCTACCCTCACCATCGTAACCGAGGGCGCATCAGGCAAGGCTTGGGATTTCGTTGATATCACCGGTTCATCACCCATCATTGTTGACAGTGGCTCAAACATCGAGACCAAGGCAAACATCTTCTCTATGGAGGCAGGTCATACCTACCAGTTCTATGGCGAGGGTACCAAGGCTAAAATCTATGAGATCGCTTTAAGCAAGGGCGTTAACAAGGACCGCGCTGCATGGGAAGATGTTGCAGCTCCCGTTATCAAGTCTGTTGAAATCAACAAGAAGTCAGGCGACATCGAAGTTACCGTTCAGGCTGACATCTCTGTAAACGGCGCTGACCGCTGCGTAGTTGACATGTACGACGCTACCGGCGCTATTGTAGACGGCGGCGAGGATTCTTCACGCAAGACCTCAACCTCTGACGTTTACACCTTCACTCCCTCTCAGTCAGGAAAGTACAGCTTCAAGGCTTACGTTTCACGTGACGTTGAGTCAGAGTACATCTACTCAGAGGATTCTGATGAGATTGATTATACAATTTCACTCACCACTCCCATCATCGTTTCAGCTACTCCCAAGGGCGGCAGCGACGAGTCAGGCTACAGCCTTGAGATCGCTCTTGCTCAGGCAGTAGAAGAGGCAGATTACTACGAGTACACCATCACCGGCACCAAGGTAGTTGACGATGAAGTTGTTACCGACGGCAACGTTCTTACCGACGTAAGTGGCGATGATCTTGACATCACCTCGGCTGACACCACAGTCACCATTACCGGTATTGCCGGCAAGAATGAAGACACTGTTATGGTTACCTGCCAGGCTTACAAGTACGAAGGAGACGCTTCTGCTGTTGGATATCTTTCAGGCGGAGCTACCCTTTCAAGCACCAAGTATGATACCTGGGCATACACCCGTTACGGTACCTCTGTAGATACCGCAAACAACGGTGTTGCAAAGGATTCAGAAAAATATGAAAACGGTAAACTTAAGTCAGTTCAGATCTATTCTATGAATGGTAAGGGTAAGTTCGTTCCCCTTTCAACTGACGGTGTTACCTTCTTCTACAACCGTCTCCCCGCTGACCGTTACTTCACTCTTTACGCTGACCTTCACGTAGACGAGTGGTCACTTTCAAACGGCCAGGATGGTTTCGGTGTCATGGTTGCTGACCGTACCTTCACAGATAAGGCCTACAACGATGACGACGGCGGCGTATGGAACAACTCATACCAGCTCGTTTGCTCTAAGTTCACCTATCGTAAAGACGAGACCGGCATGGACACCACCGACACCAACTATGGTCAGTACGAGATGAAGCTCGGTATCGGCTGGTACTCAAAGACCGGCGCTACCGCAACTGACGTTGCTAAGATTAAGGTTGGCGCTCTTACCGCTCCCGAGAACTTCTCTACCGACTCAGGCTCACTCGAGCAGTCAGGTTACAACATGTATGGCTGCGACAAGGACATCCAGGGTACCTACAACATCGTTGGTAACCGTGTTCCCGCCCATGCATACAGCTCAACCTACAAGGTTTCAAACAACATCCAGACCGAGTCTTCAGGCGTTACCGATATCCCCCAGCGTGAACTCGCTGACGGTGAGTCTGCTATCAACGCCTGCCTTACCGACTTCAAGGTACAGCTCAAGAGAACCTCTGACGGATATGTTCTTACCTATCTTTCACAGGATGAGACCTCTGAGGCAGCTTACAACGCAGCAGTAGAGGCAAATGCAGACGCAGCTGCACAGTACGTTACTACCGAGTCAGGAAAGATCTACAAGATCCTTTCTCAGAAGGTTATGTACGATGCAGACCAGAACTCTATGTCACTCATCGATAAGGATTACATCTACGTTGGTTTCGTAGTTGCACGTAACGCACGTATGACCGCTTCCAACATCGAGTTCTCTGATTACGATGAGACCGACTCACGTGCTTCATCTTCAGGCGAGCGTGACATCGAGACCGTTAAGCTTGACGGCCAGATCAAGTCACTCAACCGTTCATCAGATGAGTACTACGACCTTGTATTCCGCGGCAATGCCGATGGTAAGGTCACCATTATCGATGCTAACGATAACCCCTGCTTCATTGACCAGTCAGTTACCGCAGGCAAGAACGCTTCATTCCGCGTTAAGCTTAACACCGGCGTTAACGAGGTTAACACCCTTAAGATCGCTTACACACCCAACCCCGATTACACTCCCAGCGAGTACGAGGTTATGAGCGATTACTCTACCCAGAATTACACCTTCGACGTAATTTACAACCAGATTGATGGCGACATCATCTATGTATCACCCACAGGTCAGCCTGACAATGCAGGTACCAAGGACGCTCCTGTTGACGTATTCACCGCTTTCGGTTCAGTACGCGCAGGTCAGACCATCTACCTTGCAGGCGGCGAGTACATGATGAAGAACATCAGCCATAACTCACTTGGCGGTGGTCTTGCACTTTACGCTCAGCGTTACCATGATGGTACTGCAAACAGCCCCATCACTGTAATGTGGGATCCCGATGAGAAGGCTGCATGTAATGGCGACCTTTCTAAGCGTCCCGTATTCAACTTCGCTGGTCAGTCTCAGACTGAGGCAGCTCTTAATATCGTTGCAAACTACTGGTACTTTAAGGACTTTGATGTTACCAACTCACTTAACGGTCAGGATGGTATCAAGGTCAGCGGTAAGTACAACACCCTCGAGCGCATCCGTACCTATGAAAACGGTAACACTGGTATCCAGCTTGCACGTTTCATGGATGACTCAAGAGACTTATGGCCCGCATACAACTCAATCATCAACTGTACTTCATTCAACAACTCAGATGGTGGTTACGAGGATGCGGACGGATTCGCAGCTAAGCTTACAATCGGCGAGGGCAACAGCTTCACCGGATGTGTAGCAGCATTCAACGCAGATGATGGCTGGGATCTCTACTCAAAGGTTGAGACCGGTTCAATCGGCAAGGTTACCATTCAGAACTGTCTTGCATTCCGCAACGGTTTCGTAATCGGTGTTCCCGCACTTGATGCTGAGGGCAATGAGACCACAGCATTCTCTGAACTTGACTTCTTCAACGAGACAGGCAAGGCAAAGATCATCGACGGTGGTAACGGTAACGGCTTCAAGATGGGTGGTGAGTCACTTTCAGGCTACCATGTACTGAAGAACTCTACCTCATTCGGTAACAAGGCAAAGGGTATCGACTCTAACTCATGCCCCGATAACCAGGTATCATACTGTACCTCATTCAACAACCTTGGTTACAACGTAGCACTTTACACCAACACCGCAGTCAACACAGATTACCTTCTTCGCAATGTAATCTCTTACAAGTCATCAGACTGCAACAGCCAGTTCGCGGCAATCCTTTCTGCAAAGAACCAGAGTTCTGCAGAGACCAATGAGCGTCTTGCTCCTAAGGGAACCCAGAACATGGCAAACATCTACAACGCAAGCTCATTCCTTATGACCGACGGCGTATCACAGAACTCTAATGGTACCGCATTCAACGAGTCATGGTTCCAGAGCATCGACCTTGAGGGCTTTGTAGATGACTTCATCAACAACGGCGGCGAGGTATTCCGTGATGCGGACGGCGTCATTGACATGGATGGCTTCCTCCAGATTAACATGGACCGCGTTCCCGAGTCTGCAGCAGATGCTGTTTCAGGCACCGGCGCACAGGTTGAGGATTACGATACCGCAGACACTATCGCTGAGGTACCTGGCGCACAGTCAGATGCAGCAGCAGACCTTTCAAACAAGAACATTGTTGTAGCAGCAGATTCTGTTAAGACTCTCGGCGAGGTAAAACTTCCCGAGTCTCTTGTAGCAGCAGGCTATGCATTCGAGGATGCTGATGCAGACATCACCTCTTATGCAGGTCAGACTGCAAGCTTCAACATCGTATCAGCTACCGGCAAGGACAAGACTGTAAACGTTACCTTCCTTCAGATTAAGGGCGTTGAACTCGTTGCAAAGAATGATGTTGCAACCGAGACTGCACCTGCCGTATTTACAGCAAACGTTATCACCTTACCTGAGGAGGTTAAGCTCACCTCTGCACAGAGCATTGAGATTAACTCAAAACTCACCATCACTGCTTCTGCAGGTACTGTTGATGGCAAGACCATCACCATTACCAAGGGCGCATCTGATGCATCAGGCGCTTACAAGCTTACAGCAACCCTTGACTCTGCATTTGGTGCTAAGGCTTCTAAGTACACCGCAACCGCAACTTACTATGTAAGACCTGCAGCTGCAGCAATCACCTACACAGGAGTTACCGGTACCAATGTAAAAGCATCAGGAGATGAGATTTCTGTTAAGGCCGGCACCGAGTTCAGCATCGATGGACTTAAGGCAGAAGGCTACAGCTCAGCTGATGTCACCATCGCTAACAGTGATAAGCTCATCGTTTCACAGACCTCAGGTACCACCTTCAAGGCTCTTAAGACCGGTGTTGCTACCCTCACTGTTACCTCAGCAGAGGACAAGAACTTCAGCCGCAAGCTTAAGGTAACCGTATATGACAAGGCTTACACCATCGGTAAGGGCCGTCTTGACATTGACCGTGCTAAGACCATCGGTGTTGCATTCAACCTCATCAGCAATGATCCCCTTTCACCTGCATCAGGCCAGACTGTTACCATTTCAAAGGTTGAAGCAAGTGGCAAGGATTGCACCGAGCTCTTCACCAAGTGCAACAGTAAGGTAGTAAACCTTTCAGGCGTTATCTACAAGCTTACCGTCGGCGAAATGGACACCCTTATGGCTGACCTTCCCAAGGTAGGAACCTACACTGTTACCCTTAAGGTTGGCGATATGGAGTCTGAGCCCTTTACACTTCGTGTAAACGAGACCAGACCTCTTACTACATTCGCTCAGAGTAAACCTGTCAACCTGTTCTATGGTCCCGGTTCAGCATCAGGAAACGGTGCTGCATTCGCTCACACAACCGTAGACAAGGCAACCGTAACCCAGCTTAACAAGAGCGAGTGTGATTTCTCACTTACCCAGACCTCAAGCGGTTACGATGTTAAACTTACCAAGAAGGCTGAGGACCTTAAGGCAGATAACTACAAGGTAAACAGCACAATGATCCTCCAGGTTGTATATGCCGGCTACAAGAACTGCTATAACCGTCTTACAACCAACAAGGAGAACAAGGAGATTGTATTTAAGGTTAAGACCGTTAAGAAGATCCCCAAGATTGTTATTACTCCCGTTGAGTCTACAATCTACACAGCTCTTGGCCAGACCGGAACAAACCTTCTTGTTTATAACGCAACCGAGGGCGCTTACCTTTCAACCGTAACTGTACAGCTTCCTCGCGATGACGCAGACAAGTGCAAGACTGACGAGCAGTATCTCAGCCGTTTCGAGGATGCTAAGTCATCTAACCAGAGCTTCAAGCTTAAGAGCACAACTGACGGATACTTCCTTTCATATGACACCTCAGTAGCAGTACCTAAGGGTGGAAATGCTAAGCTTCTTGTTTGGGATTCAGACTGGAACGAGGTAGTTCTTGCACAGGCTAAGATCAACATCAGAACAACTGCTCCTGCAGTTAAGTTCGTTGGAAAGATTGCTCTTAATGCAGATTATGCAGGTATTGAGGACAGCACCGTAACAGTTGATGCACAGGGCGCTAGAACCTACGACCTCAAGAACATTGAGATCGAGGGTGATTCAACACTCGTTGATAACCTTGATGTAGAGGTTGTTACAAATGAAAACGGTGATCTTCCCGTTAAGGAAATTCACTTCAGCCTCAAGGACACTGATGCAGCAAGAAGCCTTAAGGCAGGCAACTATCCCATCACTGTTTCCTTCGACATGAACAAGGTTCATTACGGTGTTGGCGGAGCAGGTAAGGCAATCAGCACTAACGTAACCATCACTCCCAAGGCTTCAGTTACTGCTAAGGCTTCAGGAAAGGTAAATGCAATCGGAAGAAGCGAGTCATATGTAGCACTTACTCCCAAGATTAAGAATGTTACCGGTACTCCCAATGCATGCCGTCTTACCGGCGCAGCTGCTAACCTCTTCGAGGTAGAGTGGGATTCAACCCTTGGCGCAGCACTTGTATATGCTAAGGAGAACGCACAGCTTAAGACTAAGGGTAAGTACGTAGTTACACCTATCTTTACCGTAGCAACAGCTTCAGGTAACGTTGACATCGTAGCCGACAAGCCTGTAACAATTAAGGTTGTTCAGACCAACTACAAGTTTAAGACAGATGAACTTGCACTTAAGCTTACAGCTCCTTCAGCATCTGACACTATTGCATTTGTACCTAAGACAAAGGCTGCAAATGTTGAGATTGCTGATGTAGTTCAGCTTGACAAGCTTGACAACTTTAATGTTGAGTATGACTCAGAAGGCCAGAACATCACTGTTTCAATCAAGGATACCGCAGGACTTGTTGGAAACAAGCTCTATCAGGTAACCCTTAAGACAATTCCCAAGGGAAATGCGATTGATGCAAAGGTTAATACCACAAAGCTCAACATCTATGTTGCTAACTAATCCCCAGCAAAGGATTATGTGATTTAAAATTAAGGAGGCTGCCGCAATAGCGGCGGCCTCTGTTTTTAACTGACTGGTACATCTGTCTGTGCGTTTAACGAGAGAGCAGAAAGGATGTATGTCTTTTTTGCAATTTATATACCCTGCAAGGTGCATATCCTGTGACAGGGTGCTTTCGGCCGAGGAGACGGAACCCGGAATTTGCAGGCGCTGCCTTATGGAAAAAAAGGCGGTCTTTGCAAAGGAACCAATCTGCCTTAAATGCGGCCGCGGGCTTTTGGATGAAACGAAAGAACTGTGCGGCAGCTGCCGTAAAAAGAGCCATCCCTTTGTCAGCGCCCGTGCCGTATTTTTTTACGGCGGAGGCATAAAAAAGGGAATGTACCGCTTTAAATACGGCGGACGGCGGGCCTATGGTCGGACTTACGCAGACCTTGCCTTAAGGCGCTGCGGACGCTGGCTGAAGGGCGTTGAGCCCGATTTTATTGTCCCTGTGCCCATGTACCTTAAAAAGGAGCGGGAGAGGGGCTACAATCAGGCGAAAACCCTCGGACATGCCCTGTCGAAGGCGACCGGAATCCCTTATATTAACTGCCTTAAAAGAGTGAAAAGCACCATTCCCCTTAAGCTTTTAAGCCCGGAACAGAGGAAGAAAAATATAAAGGGGGCTTTTATTCTCGGCAAAGCTGATATAAAATATAAGAGAATACTTTTGGTTGACGACATTTACACCACGGGAGCTACTGTGGATGAATGTACGCGGATTCTTCTTGAGGGAGGAGCGGCTGCGGTATATGTTTTTTCTGTCTGCACCGGAACCGAAAGAAAGCTTTGATCAAATTTGGGCCCCGGGCCCCGGTTGGAGGTAATATGGAAGTTAGAACCTGTAAAAACTGCAAAAAAATGTTCAACTACATCTCAGGACAGCCCCTTTGCCCTGTATGTCGTGATCTTTTTGAGAAGAAGTTTCAGGAAGTAAAAGCATACATCCGCGAGACTCCGGGCTGTTCGGTTGCAGCAGTTGCCGACGCCATGGACGTATCTCCCAACCAGATCAAACAGTGGATCCGTGAGGAACGCCTTCAGTTTTCAGATGCTGCAAGCTCCGGAATCTTCTGCGAGCAGTGCAATGCTCCCATCACCGGCGGACGCTTCTGTGAGGCCTGCAAAAAGAAGATGGCAGCCACCTTCTCCAGCGTCCTTGACAAGCCCAAGGAGGCTGAAAGACACAAAGCCGCAGGAACAGACAGCTCCATGCGTTTCAGACACAATTAATCTTATCCCCCGCTTCGACGGGGGATTTTTTTGTGGGAAGGAGCCGGAATGGCCGTCCCCGACTGATTTAAACTCCGCAAATTTGCGGGGTTTTTTGATGTCCGGGCAAAAGCTCAGATTTATTGTAAAAAACAGAATAATTGTGATATAATCATATCTGTATATCTATGCTTAAATGGAGGCGGAATGCCCCGGAGTAAATTATGGTTAGTGAAGAACGCGTAAAGTTAATGACGAAAATGGCCATCTTCGACAAGAACGAGGGGGACCGCTGCCGCAGGGTTGCGGAGTGGCGCCGCCAGGACTATCTTGGCTTTGTGGGCATCGGCCAGTTTTTTCTGGGCACCTTCATATACGCCGTGCTCTGTGTCGGCTACTTTTTCCTCTACCTCAAGGACAAGGTCTTTGAAATGAGCTGGGAGGAGATGGAAGGCATCGGCTTTCGCATCGTGATTTTCTACATCATCTTCATGATCATTTACATGATTGCCACCCGCGTCAAGGCAAGCCGTTATTACGAAAGATGCCGCCGGAAGATGGCAAAATACGAAGAGAACTTCAACAAACTAAACCAGATGTATAAACGCGAGGAACAGTACACAGCACCTCTGGAGTGGATAGAAAAATGAGAAATTTCATCGAAATAAGAAACTCGGCCCAGGCCTTCATACGAAGCTACATGACCCTGCTTCTGGGGACTGCAAAATTCGCGGTCGGCCTCATAACCTTCATAATGATCAACAGCGCATTCCCCGGAATCCCGATTCTCTCAAATGTGGCTGTGCCCTTTGTGCTTGCAATCCTCTGCATTTTTGTGGACTTCACCACCGTGGGTGTTTTCGCCCTGGTGCTTCTTGTGATGCAGCTCATCGGAATCTCCTGGATGGCGGCCCTTGTGACAGCGCTCCTTGGGTTCTGTATGGTTGCCCTTTCGATTTACTTTAACCGCAGCGGCGCATCAATGTTTTTCCTTGTGCCCCTTCTGAACAGCATGGGCATTCCCTATGTTGCCCCTGCAGGCTGCGGACTTTTAGGTGCGCCCCTTTGCGCCGGCTGTATTTTCATCGGTTCCTTCGACGCCTTCTACCTTAAGGCCATTGCTGCCTACGCCAAGGTCCTTCAGGATGAAAACAGCACCACCACAGCCTTCGACGTCTTAAAGGATCAGGTGGTTTCAAACTCCGCACTCTACATCTTCATCATCGCCATGGTTCTCATGAACATCATGGTCTACTACGTCAGCCACCTCAAGATGAACTTCGCCAAGATTTACGGCGTTCTTCTGGGAATGGCAGTGCAGTTCCTCGTTCAGTTCGCAGGAGCGCTTTTCTTCTCCACCGGCGTTTCAATCGGAGGCGTGCTCGGGGGAAGCTTCATCTCGATTCTGATATCTCTCGTCATCATCTTCTTCACCGCGGGAACAGATTACACCAAGGTTGAGAAGGTCCGCTTCGAGGACGACGAGTACATCTACTACGTGCGTGCGGTTCCCAAAACCCGCATTGCAAAGGCAAATAAAAAGATTACAAATGTCACCCGCGACACTGCGCGCATGGATCTTACCCAGAGCCTTGGCGCCACCACCCATGTGGGCCGTGACATTGACAAATAAGGAGTACTGATTTGGAAAGAATTGCAGCCGAAATACAGGGGCTTGCATCTAATTATCTCTACTGGGTAAACATTCCCCATGTGGGAATTCTGGACATAGTGGAGATGCTGATTATAGCCATCCTCATATACGGAATCATCGTCTGGGTAAGGAGTACCCGCGCATGGACCCTGTTCATGGGTCTTGTTGCTGTGGGAGCTGCGGTTATCGTGGCAAATTTCCTGGGCATGGACATTATTGTCTGGATTGCCCAGAAGACCATGAGCGTGGGCGTCATTGCCCTCATCATCCTTTTCCAGCCGGAGCTTCGAAATGCCCTTGAGCAGGTTGGAAGCACCACCCTCGGCGGCCACTCATCCTTCATGAAGCGTCTCATGGGACGGGAGGGTGACGAAATCCTCACGGAGAAAAGCTGTGACGAAATCGTGGATGCCTGCTACAAGATGGCAGAAAAGAAAACCGGCGCCCTCATTGTTATCGAGAAAAACGTGGGCGTGGGAGACTTCGAGAGAAACGGCATTGCCATGGACTCCGTGATTTCTTCGGCCCTCATTCTCAACATATTCGAAAAGAACACGCCACTTCATGATGGCGCGGTCATCATCCGAAACGACAGGATTGTGGCAGCAACCTGCTACCTTCCCCTTTCCGACTCCACAAAAATTCCCAAGGAGTACGGCACAAGGCATCGCGCGGCCCTTGGCGTCAGCGGTGTTTCGGATTCACTGACCATCGTCGTTTCCGAGGAGACCGGCAAGGTTTCCATCGCCTTCATGGGCGAGCTTAAGAGCGGCATCGAAAGGGCTGTACTTCGCGACGAGCTTATAAGGCTTGCAAACCATGATGAGCCGGAGGACGAGGAAAGGCAGCATAAGGTAAGGAGGTGGCTCAATGAAAGGAATTAAGAGCTTCTTAAAAAATCTCTTTACCGTAAATGTGGGAATAAAGCTGTTTTCACTGGCTGCTGCGGTTGTACTGTGGTTTGCGGTCGTAAATTCAGAGGACCCGAACCAGACAAGGACTTTTACCAGCAACGTTGTTGTCACTAATGAGTACATACTGTCCGCAGACAACAAGTATTACGACATCACCGGCGACTCGAGTGTGACCTTCCGTGTCACCGCTGCCCGCTCGGTAATGGACAAGCTTTCCGAGGCGGATTTCCAGGTTACCGCAAACATGGAAAACCTTGTGGATGACAAGCGCATCCCCATCGAAATCACCTCCGACAATTACACCGGTTCCATCGACATCGTCTCAAAAACCCAGTACCTCTACGTTTCGATCGGTGACATCAAGAGCGTTCAGCTTCAGATCACGCCGGAAACCTCCGGAACTCCGGGCGACGGTTGTCTGATCGGAGATATTACGGTTGACCCCCGTGATGTTACCCTGACGGGACCCGATTATCTCGTTGATTCAATCGCAAAGATCATCGCTGAGGTTGATATGACCGGCGCCACCGCGGACGTTACCTCAAACACCCTTCTTCAGTACGTTGACGCCTCAGGCAATGCCCTTGACGTCATCGACCTTGAGGGAAGGCTTACAAGCGCCGCTGTAAACGTCGAGGTCCTCACGGAGAAGGAGCTTCCCCTGAATTTCATCACCACGGGAACCCTGGGGGATGAACTGTTTGTGAAGGATATAAGCTCCGATGTGGGAACAGTCAAGGGCGTTGGAAAGGCAAATGTCCTAAAGGATGTGCATTCCCTCAACATTAACTCCGAGGACATGGACCTTACGGACAGGACAAAGAGCTTCAGCG
>R05__coassemble_597_pt1 | contig 16210 bp, 14 predicted proteins | sample R05__metabat2_high_PE_036 | metagenome-assembled genome bin R05
GTGTGGAACCGTAAGGCGGAGATTTTTAAGTTCCTCGACCCTAGAAAAAATTTCCCGGGGAGTTCCGCTCATGACCACCTTTCCCTTGTCCATGACAAGCACACGGTCGGCGGCGGTAACCTCCTCCATGTAATGGGTGATGTAAAGAATCGTAATGTTCTTTTCCCGGTTAAGCCGGTGAAGGGCCTCGAGCACCTCGCTTCTTCCGACGGGATCAAGCATCGCCGTGGACTCATCCGCAATGATGCAGGAGGGTTCCATTGCCATGACTCCGGCGATTGCAACGCGTTGCTTCTGGCCGCCGGAAAGGTTGTTGGGGGAGCGGTCCCGGAACTTTAACATTCCAACTGCCGCAAGGGCCTTCTCAACCCGGGTTAAGATTTCATTTGTCGGAACGCCAAGGTTCTCAGGACCGAAAGCCACATCCTCCTCCACGACGGAGGCGATAATCTGGTTGTCCGGATTTTGGAACACCATGCCGGCGCTCTTTCTTATGTCCCACACATTATCCTCGTCGAGAGCATCCTTTCCCGCAATCAAAAGAGTACCCTCGCTGGGTTTCAGCAGGGCATTGATATTTTTTGCAAGTGTGGATTTTCCCGAGCCGTTGTGACCTAAAATAGCCACAAATTCGCCGGGTCTGACGTCGAAGGAAACATGATCAAGGGCGGTTTCGATGCCCTCCACATTCCCCGACTCATCCCGGCGGATGTATTCAAAGACCAGCTCTTTTGCCTGAATAAGATTCTGCATCAGAGTTCCTTTATGTATTCTTCTATGCGGTCAAGTGCCTCCCGCAGATTGTCCATTGAGTAGGCGTAGGAGATACGCAAAAATCCCTCGCCGCAGTCACCGAAGGCGGTGCCCGGAACAACCGCAACCTTTTTAGCCTTAAGGAGGCTTGTTGCGAACTCGTCCGAGGTCATGCCGAACTGCTTAATGCAGGGGAAGATGTAGAAAGCTCCCTTAGGCTCAAAGCAGGGAAGCCCCATCTGTCTGAAACGGTGGAGAAGATATCTTCTGCGCTCATTGTACTCAAGGCGCATATTCTCAACGTCCCCGTCACAGCTGCGAAGGGCCTCAACGGCAGCATACTGCGAGGTGGTGGGGGCGCACATGATGCAGAACTGATGGATTTTCAGCATCTGCTTAATGACAACCTCCGGACCGCAGGCATAGCCAAGTCTCCAGCCGGTCATGGCATGGGACTTCGAAAAGCCGTTGATAACGATGGTTCTTTCCTTCATTCCGGGAAGGGAAGCGATTGATACATGGCCCTCGTCACCATAGGTGAGAGCCGAATAAATTTCGTCACTGACAACGAAAATATCCTTTTCGATAATGACCTTTGCGATTGCCTCAAGATCCTTTCTCTCCATAACAGCACCGGTGGGGTTGTTGGGGAAGGGAAGAATGAGAAGCTTTGTTTTGTCGGTAATTGCCGAGAGAAGTTCCTCTGCGGTAAGACGGAATTCGTTTTCTGCCTTGAGGTTTATGATAACGGGCACTCCGTGGGCAAGCTGCACACAGGGAAGATATGAAACATAGGCGGGCTGGGGAATGAGAACCTCATCGCCCGGATCGATCATTGCCCTTATGGCATCGTCAATTGCCTCACTTCCGCCGACGGGAACATATACCTCTGAAGAGGGATTGTAATTAAGTTCATAATGACGGTTAAGGTAAGCGCAGATTTCCTCCTTAAGCTCCTTAAGACCGGCATTTGAGGTGTAGAAGGTGCGTCCTTTTTCAAGGGAATAAATACCCTCCTCGCGGACACACCAGGGGGTGTCAAAATCGGGCTCGCCAACGCCCAGGGAAATTGCATCCTTCATCTCGCTGACGATATCGAAAAACTTCCTGATTCCGGAAGGCTGTATGTCTTTAACAACTGAATTTAACGGGTCTCTCACGGTGCTACCTGCATCCTTTCATCTTTTCTTTCCTGCTCCATAATGGAACCGTGATCCTTGTACTTCTTGAGGATGAAGTTTGTCTTGGTGTTGATGACTTCCTCGATGGTTGAGAGCTTGTTGGTAACGAAGGATGAAACCTCACGAAGGGTAGAGCCCTCGATTGTAACCATAAGGTCAAAACCGCCTGAAATAAGATATACGGAATGAACCTCGGGATAGTTGTAAATTCGCTCCGCCACCTTGTCAAAGCCGTTGTCACGCTGGGGGGTTACGCTGACTTCTATCATGGCGTTGACGCGCTCATAGCCCGCCTTTTCCCAGTTGATAAGGGTGGGATAACCGCAGATGACACGCTCCTGCTCCATGGCGGCGATCTCGTTTAAAATAACATTTTCGGATACGTCAAGCATGACCGCAAGATCTGAAATGTTAACTTTGCTGTTGCTTTCAAGGTAATGAAGAATTCTTTCTCTCATCAGTTTCTCCCCGGGCGGTTAAGGTTTCCCTCTTCATCGCCCCTTTTTAATATTTTTGATTTGTCGGCGGTGGTTCTGCCGATTATTTCGATGTTAAAACCAAGTTCCTCGTAAAGGCGCTTTGTTCCGGAGTAATCCGAGGTGATTCCCAGGATACAGCCCTCAGATGAAAAGGCATAGGGATTTTTTTCGAAAAACTCCCCAAGCTCAATCGTCTGCCAGAGCATGGGAACGGACTGAAGATCCACATAGATTCCGAGAGACAGCTCCCTGCACATAAGATAGAGGGCCTCGAGAATGCCGCCCCGTCCGCAGCAGCTTTGCCAGAGGACACCGGCGTTTTCCGCCTTATCTTCAAACCCCAGGGCGCTCTCCCTCAAAAAGATCTCGCATGCCTCCTCAAGAAATCCCTCCGGATATCTTTCAAGAAGCTCCTTTTTGTTTTCCCGGATCAGCTTTTCCGTGCCCGCAAGACCTGCATGTCCTGCGAAAAAAATGTCCTTTTCTTTATATACGGAAAGCTGCCCTTTGGGCAGCTTCTCCCTTTCATTTGTTGATTCGGATTTACGGTTCATCAGTGTGCAGTCCATGCGCCGATGTACGCCCTAACCGTAGCCTCATCTCCGGCCGCGGCCGCCGCCTGAAGTGCGGCAAGCTGTTCACCGCCAAGACCTGCCACTCCAACTGTGAGGGTCTTCGGGCTCATTTTGTAGGTGCTGCTGTTGAACTCGGTACGGCTGACCTCAGTGCCGTTCTCATAAACCACCTTCCAAAGCTTTGCCTTGTAACCGGTGTGGCCAGCTGAGGTTCCTATAAAGCCTACGCCCTGGGCGCCGTCAAGAACAATCTGGGCGGTGTAGGGTGTGGTCTCGAGGGTTTCTGACTCGTACTCGACGGTACGGTTTGCATCGCGGGTTTCATGGCCGTAGATGTTGAAGGTAACCTGCTTGCCCTCGGTGTAGCCCTCGATGTAGATGGGGTAGTCTGTGTTGTTTTTGAAGCGGAAGTTCTTTGCTGTTCCGGCGATTGCCGCATCACGGGAAGGTGATACATAATTTACGATCATTGAGTGGTTGTAGCGCTCAACAACCTCCAGCTCGGAATAGAGAACTGCGTTGTAAAGGGTGGTTGAAACCTGGCAGATACCGCCGCCGTAGGTCTCAACGGTCTGGCCGTTCTCGTAAGAGCCCGCAAGCTCATAGCCGTTTTCAGCGGTGAAGGGCTGAATGGTGTCATATACCGAAAACTCCTCGCCGGGGAAAAGCACTGTTCCGTCGATGAAGGAGGTTGCGTTCTTGATGTTTGCGCAGCGGTTTGCGCCGGATGAGCTGTAGCTTGTGGTATAGGTTCCGAGCACATCGGATACAAGGGCAAGGTCCTCCGAAGAACCGTTGGGCTCGTCCACGATGGTGGTCATGGCGATGGTGCAGTCAGCACCGTTCCACTGGTCGGTAATGTAATCGCATACGGTTGCAGCCGATGCGTCGATGTCAACCTTGACGCCGGGGGTTCCCTCATGGTAAACGAACTGTCCGTTCACACGCTCAAGTGAATTGTCAACAGGCTCAACCTCAAGCTTTGACTCGTTTAATTCGATGATGCTTCTGACGCTTTCGTAGTTTGCCTCAACATCGAAATCGAAGGTTTTGGTAACGCCCAGGGCGTTGTTTTTCTTTGCGATGAAGCGCTCGAGGGGAGTTCCCTTTTTGCCGTATTCAGCGGCCTTGTCGGCGATTTCCTCGTCTGCAAGGTGAAGGCCGAGCTCGCTTCCCTTCGCGGTGATCGTATTACCGTAACCTCCGTCAAAGGTGAAGGTCACATTGTCATATGCGGAAACCTGAGAACTGATGAGATTTCTCACATCCGCAACTGTCATGCCCGATACGTCAGTTGCTCCGATGAAAACTCCGTTTGAGACAACGTCCGTGTCCTCTGCAGCAAGAGCATTTCCCGAAAGCACAAATACAGCCGCCATCATGGCAGCTGAACCGGTTATTAATTTTGAAACCAAATTCTTTTTCATCTTAATTTTTCCTATTAGTCCACATTTACCGCTAGAATTATAGCATAAAGCCCATTTTTATCAATGTTTGTTTTGCTGAATATATTTGACTTTGCGGGGGGTTTTATGTATATTTTTATCTCGTGCGGCATCCCTGATAGCTGCATCTGCGTTCCGTCGCCTGATGCTTAAGCCTAGATAAAGCTTGCAGCTAAGGTTACAACCATGGCGAGGCAAAGAACAACTGCTATAACCATTGCGATGATTCTGGTACGTTTGTTTCTCTTGTACATAATAATCTCCTTTAGAAAGGCAAACTCATGAGTTTCCCATTTCCTTTTCTTGCTCTATTTTTAATATTTTTACTGGTTCTGTTTTTCAGATTGCGGGCCATTGACAGCAAACGCAAGGCTGACGATGATGCCTTCTGGCAGCGGGAAATGACAGCGGACACAACCGTCGTCCGGGGAATAAACGAAGATGATTTCGTGAAAATTCCTCTTTCCGAATTTCCCTTTGGGATTTCAAACGACCCGGGCTTAAGGGAATTTGAGACTAAAATCCATGCCATCCAGGACAAAAAGTTCATGAACCTTACGGGCAAAACCAACACGGATGTTAAGCTCACCTACGGCGTAAATCATTTTGATGAGGTGATTTCCTACGGTGAAAACTACGATGAACTCATGAAACTTTTGTCGGATTACTCGGAGCTTCTTGAGTCCCTTGGTTTCACGGATGCCGCCGAGAAAATTTTAAAATGCATAATAGACTCGGGCTGTGACATGTCGGCGCCCTATCTGACCCTTGGAAGAATCTTCAGCAGCCGCGGCGAAACCGAAAATCTTGAAGAGCTCATCGAGAGCATTGAGGCCTCTCCGCTCACGATCAAAAATGCCACACGTGACCGACTTCAGAGTCTTCTTTAGGTGCCTTCGGCATATTGCCGTGCTCGCGGATTATTTTGTCAACATATTTTGACGCTTCACTCTTTGTCATATCATTGAGGTTCTCCGGAAGGGGAAGCTTGTGATGGGCAGAGAGTTTTTTTATGTGGCGGATCTGGGACGAGGTGATGGCCCCGGGCTTTTTGGGGGTGTATACAAGCCTTGTGGGAGTGAAAAGCGCAAGACCTGCGGCATCAAGGTTCTCGTCCTCGAATTCGGTTGCAAGTGATAAATATAAAATCTGGGTTGCCCGGGCGTCGTCAAGGGCCCTGTGGGCATGCATGTTTGTAATGCCGTAATATTCAGAGAGCGCCGAAAGGGAGCGTTTTTCCATCTCGGGAAGAAAATGCTTTGCTATGTTGAAGGTGTCGATTGCGTCCACATTGTAGGGGCGCTTCTTTTTTTCGCACCAGGTTTTGAGGAAGGAGTAGTCGTTCATGATGCTGTGGCCGATGTAGGGAAGGTCCCCTGCAAATTCCAGGAAGGCCTCCATGGCCGCATCCACATCCACGCCATGTCTTGCCATGGAATCCGTGATTCCCGTGAGCCTGACAATGAACGGGTCTATGGGCTTATGGGGATTTATGACTTTCTGAAAGGTCTCTGCATGTCCGTTCAAAACCCTGATGGCCCCTATTTCGAGGATTGAATCCTCCGCGGGCCTCGGTCCGGACATTTCAAGATCCACCACTACGTAATCCTGAAGCATTCGCTCAAAACTCCTACTGTCTATACATTACAAAGCAGGATACGCATGGCGAATCCCGCTTTAAAAGGTGATCTGTTTCGTTGCCGCCGCACTAAAGCAGAAGCTTGACGATGGTAATGTTGCGCGCGTCCTTATCATTCATAAGGTCCACAATCCTTCCGTTTCCGAGAAGCTTGATTGTGGGACGAAGGACGTATCCGCTGTGGTTTTCAACCACGATGGCATGCTCGCCGTTTGAAAGTACAACCTCGCAGCCGATGGGATAAACGCAAAGCTTTTCGAGCATTACGGTCACCACCTGTACATCGAATTCCGTTCCCACGTGAGCCATGATATATTCGATGACCTCACCGGGAAGCATGGCGTCGTGATAGGGGCGTGCGGAGGTCATTCCGTCATATACGTCGGCCGCCTTTATGATGCGGGCATAAAGATGAATGTCCGCGCCCTTAAGGCCCATGGGATAACCGGTTCCGTCCCAGTTTTCGTGATGCTCTAAGATTGCGCTTCCGACGGAGCTGGGGAAGTTATAATTTTCGCGCACATATTCATAGCCATACATGGGATGGCGGCGCATCTCAAGCCACTCCTCATCCCGAAGCTTGCGGCGTGCAGAGAGAAGGCTCATGTCGACGAAGGTTTTGCCGATGTCATGAAGCATGGCAGCGGTGGTAAGTTCAACCAGCGCCTCCTTCGAAAGACCCATCTGGATACCGATGAGGCTCGAAAGGATGCCAACGTTTACTGAGTGATAGTAGGTGTAGTTGTCGTAGTCCTTGACCTCGAGCATGTTGTACATGACATCTCCGTTGTTAAGGATGTCATCAACCACTTCCTCTATTGTTTTCTGAATTTTTTCCTCGTTCGCGTCGGCGTTTTCGTTTGTTGTCTTTGCGAACATATTGTGGACTGACTCAAGAGCACAGCGTCTGACCTCAGGGGCCACAACCTCCTGGATCTCGATGCCCCTTGTGAAGGCGTCGTCGATGTAAAGGCCGGCAATACCCATGCGCAGGATTTCCGCAATGTTGCGGGAGTCGAGCATATGACGCTTCGGCATAATAAGACGGCCTGCGCCATCGAAAATGTCCTGGCCGATGACCATGCCGCTCTTAAGTTGTGTGCTTGCAATATATCGCATTTTTAATCTTTATCTCACTTTACATTAACGCAAGGTATAACTAACTACAGTATTATAACATTTCCGTATGATTTTTCAAGTTTGCGGGCTACTCGTCAAACTCCATGGTTATGAAAAATCCCCGGTCCGTCTCCTTTATGTCCACGACCTTACCGCTTCGGGATTTAAGTCTCTCGCGAAGGGTGTAGTTTCCGGACATGGCAATGGCATGCTCTATTGTGTAATAGTAGGAGGTGGGGAGCTTGCCCTCGGTGATGCTCAAAACGTCTCCAACCTTTGCAAGGCCTTCCCGCTCCATCTTAAATTCCATCTGTCTCATTATATGCTGAAGGCTGTTTCAAACATTTCAAGAACCCTTGCCTCAATTGAGCATTTGGCTCTCACCACAGCCTGACCCTCCTTTGCAATTTCCTCTCTCTCCTTTTCATGGGAGAGATAATAATCCGTCAATGACAAAAGTTCCTCGTCACTTGCAAACATTACAAGGCCCCTGTCGAAAAGCTCGGGAATCTCACTCTGGTAATTTGTAAGAAGAAATCCGCCGCAGCCGAGAACGTCGAACACCCTCTGGGAAATTCCCGAGCGGATTGATTTTAAGGTGATGTTGAGGTTTATTCTGCTGTCCCTGAAAACAAGGGGCATCTCCTCGAGAGTCCTGACGCGGCCGCAGTTTTTCACCGGTATGCCGGCAGAGTCTGAGCCTGTATAAAGCTTCACGGGAAATTTGTTTCCGAGGGCCGTAAGGATTCTTCTTCTCTCACGGACAGCGGTTTCCGGCGCAAGATACAAAAGCGCCATGGTAAGGGCGTCATCAACCCGAAAGCGCTCCGGAGGATTGTAGTAGTCCGGCATCTTTCTTTTGAATTCGTCGATTATATTCTTTGTCAGGGACCGGTCCAGAATAAAGTCTCCGTAGATTTTCGACTGGGCATCGCAGAGGGCCTCAAGATAGCCCCAGAGTTTGCTGTTTCTGTCGGCAAACATATTGCAGCGGTTTTTCTCACTGTACAAAGAGCCCACCATGGTGACCTCGCCGCCGAACCTCGGGTCGGGGCCGGTCTTCTCAAGGAAGGCGTCTATGCGTCTTGTGTTTACCCCAAGGGGAAGGTAAAAAATGTGTCCCCCTGCATAGGGCTTAAAATATTCATAGTCGGTTTTATCAAATACGAAGGTACGATTCGTCTCGTTTGCCAGGGTGTCGGAGAAGAGCTCCATGACAGGGGAATCCACGGTCCAGCTTATGTATCTGATTCCGTAAATCCTGCAGACCTCCGAAAGAATCGGATAATAATTTATGGAGAAGACCGCATCGAATTTCTGCTCCGAAAGAACAGACGAAACATTTTTAAGCACATCCGCCTGGGATATGTCCTTATTGTCGATCTCGTCGGTCATCTGAATCACATCCACCTTGAGAAATTCAAATGCCCAGAGGATGTCAGGCTCGCATATGCTTCCGTATCTGTAAAATAAAACCTTCAAATTCACACCTCGCGTGTTGCATGGCGAAGCCATTCCCTCTCGGGTTCTTCAAGCCTTTCGCCTATAGTTTCAAAAACACGTTTATGATATTCATTTAATCTTTTTTTCTCAGCCCCGTCAAGAAGGGACAAATCTATTCCGTCAAGGTCAAAGGGCACCAGAGTCACAGTCTCAAATTCAAGAAATTCCCCAGCATCCGTCTTTTCCGCAGGCACACAGAGCACAAGATTTTCATGCCTTATTCCGAATCTGCCTGCTGCATAATACCCGGGCTCGTTGCTTGTGAGCATTCCCGTTTCAAAGGTGCAGCCGTTTTTCTCCCTGTAGCGGAAGCCGTTCGGAGCCTCATGCACATTAAGATAAAAGCCTACGCCATGGCCCGTGCCGTGGTTGTAGTCCTCCCCCTGCTGCCAGAGCGCTTCCCTTGCAAGATAGTCAAAGCAGCTGCCGGTGCAGCCCTTCTTAAACTTAGCTCCCCCAAGCTTAAGGTTTCCCTTAAGGACGAGGGTAAAATATTTCCTTTCATCATCGGTCAGTTCGCCGAGAACCACGGTTCTTGTGATGTCAGTGGTTCCGTCAAGATACTGTCCGCCTGTGTCAAAGAGCGCAAGTCCCCGGGGTTCCATTTTTATATTGGATTCCTCCGTGGGCTCGTAATGGATGATCGCAGCATGAGCGCCGTAGGCACAGATGGAATCAAAACTCGGGCCCATGTAAAGCTCCTGCTGCCCGCGGAGTTCCTCGAATTTTTCGGAGCAGTCAAGCTCCGTTATCTCCCTTTTGCCGATGTTGTTCTTAAGCCAGTAAATGAACTTTGTGACAGCCACCCCATCCTTTATGTGGGCATTTCGAAGATGATTCATCTCCGTCTCGTTTTTCACAGCCTTCATAAGCTGGACAGGTGAGGGTTCGTCTATGATTTCACAGTTTGCAAGAATATCGCAGAGAAGGAAATTTGAATGGGACCTGTCAATGCTTACGAACTCTCCCTCTCCCATCTCCTCAAGATAGGCATAGATGTCCTCATAGCCGGCAATAAATATATCGTCCTTTTCAAGCTCACACTCAAGTTCCTCCGACATTTTTTCTTCATCGAGAAAGATGACCGCGCTGTCCCTTTCCACCACCGCATAGGCAAGGAAAACCGGATTGCAGGGAATGTCCTCTCCCCTTAAATTGAAAAGCCAGGCAATGTCAGAAAGATCTGAAAGCACCAGGGCCTCAGCATCCCCCATGGCCTCGCGGACCCTTTTAAGCTTTGCGGCGCGCTCCTCCCCTGCGTAGAGTAGGGGATAGTCCGTCACCGGCCCGCAGGGAAGGCCCGGGCGGTCCTTCCATATTCTGTCCACAAGGTCCTCATCACAGCTTACCTTAACGTCGCCGAATTCGTACTCGACCTCGTTTAAAATTCCCTCAATAAAGCCGAAGCTTACGCATCTTCCGTCAAAGCCCACTGAAGGGGTTTCAAGGAGAAGTTCTGTAATCTTTTCGGACAGAGTCGGAACGCCCTCCTCGCCCATCTTCATAAGCTGAATTTCCGTTCCCTTAAGCTGCTCCTCCGCCTGAAGGAAATATCTTCCGTCAGTCCACAAAAAGGCCTCATCTATTGTCACGACGAGAGTTCCCGCCGAACCGGTGAAGCCTGTCAAAAATTCACGGCACTTAAAGTAATCGCTGACATATTCCGAGTCGTGGAAATCAGCAGAGGGCACCACATAAACAGCGATGCCCTCCTTTTTCATTTCTTTTTGAAGTAATATAATTTCGTTTTTCATTTATGCCTCAAGAAGCTTCTCTACACATGCAAGTTTAGCGCATACAACGAACACCTCAGCCGCACTCCGAAGTTCCTCTGCCGAAGGATAGGAAGGTGCAATGCGGATGACGCTGTCCTTGGGGTCATAGGATCCCGGGAAGGGTGCCCCTGCGCCTGTCATTACAACGCCTGCGTTTTTGCAAAGTTCAACGATGCGCTTTGCACATCCCTCGTAAGCATAGTAGGTCACAAAGTAGCCGCCCTTAGGCTTTGCCCAGGTGCCTGCGCCGGTGCCCTCAAGGCCCTCAGTAAGAACCGCGTCGAGCATTTCAAACTTGGGGCGGAGCATTGCAGCATGCTTTTTCATATGTGCCTTAATGCCTGCGGCGTTCTTAAAGTAACGTACATGGCGAAGCTGGTTGATCTTGTCCGCGCCGATGGTCTGGATGGTGAGTGTCTTTTTAATGTCCGCAAGGTTCTTTTCAGATGCCGCAAGAGCCGCAACACCTGCGCCTGCGAAGGTAACCTTCGAGGTCGAGCAGAACTCGTAATACATGTCGGGATTTCCCGCCTTGTCGCACTCGTCGATGATGTTGAGTATTTCGATCTCATCATAAAGATGATGGACCATGTATGCGTTGTCCCAGAAAATTCTGAAATCCTCTGCTGCGGGCTTTAAGTTTGCAAAGCGCTTAACAACCTCATCGGAATAGACAACTCCCTCGGGGTTTGAATACTTCGGAACGCACCAGATTCCCTTTACGGCGGGATCCTTCACAAGCTCCTCCACCATATCCATGTCGGGGCCGTCGTTTTTCATGGGTACATAAATATTCTCAAAACCGAAGTGGTTTGTAACAGCAAAGTGACGGTCATAACCAGGTGCGGGACAGAGGAATTTAACCTTGTCAAGCTTACACCAGGGAGTGCTTCCGCAGATGCCGTGGGTGTAGGCACGTGAGACTGCGTCAAACATCATATTAATGCTTGAGCTTCCCCCAACGATAACCCGCTCAGGCACTGTCTCAAGAAGCTCCGCAAAAAGCTCCCTTGCCTCCATTATTCCAAATAAATCGCCGTAGTTTCTGGTATCGGTCTTCTTTCCCTTAAGGTCTGAGCCTGAGTTTAAAACGTCAAGCATATCCATGGAGATATCAAGCTGGCCGGGTTCGGGCTTTCCTCTTGACATATCAAGCGAGAGTCCCTTTGCCGCGATCTCCTTATAGGCCTTCTCGAGGCTTTCCTTCTCCTTTAAAAGTTCATCCTTACCAAGTGAAATGTACGATCTCATGACTACTTCCTTTCAATACAAAATTACACTCGTACTATAATATAGTAGTCGTGAATATTTGTAAATAAAAAAATGCAGATTTGCCCGTCGTTTTTGCATTTGACGGGCAAACTTGCATTCTAAACCAGTTTAAAATTCAATTGTCAGACAATTTACTCCTTGCCGATTATTTTGTAATACTCGTGAATACGCTTCTCGTATCCCAGGTTTCCGGGCTCGAAGAATTTCTCATCACGAAGCTCCTCGGGAAGATAGGGCTGGGTTGAGAAATGGTTGGGGCAGTCATGGGCATATTCGTAGCCGATGCCGTGGCCAAGATCCTCATGTCCCTTGTAATGTGCATCCTGAAGATGAACGGGGATTGCGGGGGTGCGACTGTGCTCTACCATGGAAAGGGCCCTGTCTATTGCAAGGTATGAGGCGTTGCTCTTGGGGGCTGTGGCCACATAAACCGCAGCCTCGGAAAGTACAATTCGTGCCTCCGGCATTCCTATGCGCTCCACTGCCTGGGCCGCAGAGGTCGCAACCACAAGGGCCTGGGGATCTGCCATTCCCACATCCTCCGCCGCGCAGATTATGATACGCCGGGCGATAAAGCGGATGTCCTCGCCGGCTGCAAGCATTCTCGCAAGATAATAAACCGCAGCGTCAGGGTCCGACCCCCTCATGCTCTTTATGAAGGCGGAGATGGTGTCATAATGGTTGTCCCCGTCCTTGTCATATTTCAGGACCCGCTTCTGGATGCATTCCGCCGCAACGTCGATGGTGATATGGATCTTGCCGTCCTCGCCCTTCGGGGTGGTAAGTACGCCAATCTCGAGGGCGGTAAGGGCGCTTCTTGCATCTCCCCCCGCGCAGTCCGCAAGGAAGTCAAGGGCGTCATCGTCAATGACAGCCTCGAACATGCCAAGTCCCTTCTCGCTGTTGGTCAGGGCCCGCAGAATGAGTTTTTTGATGTCATCCGCGGTGAGAGGCTTAAGCTCGTAGATGATGGACCTTGAGAGGAGCGCGCGGTTCACCTCGAAATAGGGGTTTTCCGTGGTGGCGCCTATAAGGATGATCGTACCCTTCTCCACATGGGGAAGAAGATAATCCTGCTGGGCCTTGTTGAAACGGTGAATCTCGTCGATAAAGATGATCGTCCTTCTGTCGTAGGCCGCAGCGGTCTGCTTCGCTTTTTCGACGACCTCCTCCATGTCCTTCTTACCGGAGGTGGAGGCGTTCACCTCGCAAAAATCCGAGCTTGTGGTCTTTGCGATTACCTGGGCCAGAGTGGTCTTGCCGGTTCCGGGAGGGCCGTAGAGGATGATGGAGCTCACCTTGTCCGCCTTGATGGCGCGGTAGAGCATCTTGCCCTCTCCGATTATATGCTGCTGCCCCACCACCTCCTCGAGGCTGGTGGGGCGCATGCGGTTCGCAAGAGGCGAGCCCTTGTCCTTGTTTTTTTCATTCATGTACGAAAAGATGTCCATGTCAATCCTGTTCTTTGCGTGCAGTCAGTTCTCCGTTTTCCACATCAATCACAATGCGGCTTCCCAAAGAGATGTCCCCGCCGAGAATGAGTTTCGCCGCAAGGGTTTCCACATTCTTCTGGATGAATCTCTTGAGGGGACGCGCGCCGTACATGGGGTCATAGCCCATATCGGTGACGTAATTCTTCGCTTCATCCGTAAGCTCGATTGAAAGCTGTCTGTCGGAAAGTCTGACATTAAGGTCTTTGATAATCAAGTCAACAATGTCAGAGATGTTGTCCTTTGTCAAGGGTCGGAACATAATTATTTCATCGAGACGGTTGAGAAATTCCGGTCTGAAGGATGCGCGGAGCTGCTCCATGACAAGCTTTTCCGCCTCCTCCTTAATGGAACCGTTTTCGTCCACGCCCTCGAGAAGATATGAGGATCCGATGTTTGAGGTCAGGATGATGATTGTGTTCTTAAAGTCCACTGTCCTGCCAAGGGAATCCGTGATTCTGCCGTCGTCAAGGACCTGAAGGAGCACATTGAAAACATCGGGATGGGCCTTTTCCACCTCATCGAAAAGAACTACTGAATAGGGTTTTCTGCGCACAGCCTCGGTCAGCTGGCCGCCCTCGTCATAGCCCACATATCCCGGAGGCGCTCCGATAAGACGGGATACGGAGAATTTCTCCATATATTCCGACATGTCGATTCGCACCATGGCGGACTCGTCGTCGAAAAGATTTTCCGCAAGACTCTTTGCAAGCTCGGTCTTTCCAACGCCTGTGGGTCCTAAGAAGAGGAAGGAACCGATGGGCTTGGTGGGATCCTTTATGCCTGCCTTTGAGCGGATGATGGATTCCGAAACAAGGGTGACAGCCGCATCCTGGCCCTTTACTCTCCTGTGGAGTTCCTCATCAAGATGAAGGGTTTTGTTCCTCTCGGTCTCGTTTAATTTTGCAACGGGAATTCCGGTCCAGCGTGAAATAATTCTCTGGATTTCGTCCTCGCTGACGCTCTCATGAACCATACTGATGTCCCGGCTCTTAAGCCGTTCCTCGGCGTCCTTAAGGCGTTCCTCAAGGGCCGGAAGCTCACCGTACTGAAGCTTTGCCGCAGTCTCAAGATCGTACTTCTGCTGGGCGATGACAATCTCCCCGCGGACTCTCTCAAGCTCCTCGCGGATTTTGGTGACCTCCTCCACAAGGCCCTTCTCATTGTCCCAGGAAGCCTTCCTTGTCGAAAACTCATCCCGAAGCTCCGAGAGCTCCTTCTGAAGGTTCTCAAGACGTTCAACGGAAAGCTGGTCAGTCTCCTTTTTAAGGGCCGCCTCCTCGATCTCAAGCTGCATGATGCGGCGGTTCATCTCGTCAAGCTCCGCAGGCATGGAATCAAGCTCGGTTTTGATAAGGGCGCAGGCCTCGTCCACAAGGTCGATTGCTTTGTCGGGCAAAAATCTGTCGGAAATGTAGCGGTTTGACAGGGTGGCTGCAGAGACAAGGGCGCCGTCCGTGATTTTTACGCCATGGAAAACCTCATAGCGCTCCTTGATGCCCCTTAAGATTGAGATGGTATCCTCGACCGTGGGCTCGTCAACCATAACCGGCTGGAAACGTCTCTCGAGGGCCTGGTCCTTCTCAATGTACTCGCGGTATTCGTCAAGGGTGGTTGCGCCGATGCAGTGAAGCTCGCCACGGGCAAGCATGGGCTTTAACATATTTCCGGCGTCAAGTCCGCCGGAGCCGTTTTTGCCCGCTCCCACAACGGTGTGAAGCTCATCGATAAAGAGAATGATCTCACCGTCCGACTTTCGCACCTCGTCAAGAACCGCCTTAAGCCTCTCCTCAAATTCGCCCTGGTATTTGGCGCCTGCAATAAGGGAGCCCATATCAAGGGAGAATACCTTTTTGTTCTTAAGTCCATCCGGAACATCACCCCTTACAATACGCTGGGCAAGGCCCTCCGCCACGGCGGTTTTACCAACGCCGGGCTCACCGATGAGGACGGGATTATTCTTGGTTTTGCGGCTCAGGATTCTGATGACATTTCTGATTTCCTCATCACGTCCGATGACGGGGTCAAGCTTGTTGTCCCGGGCCCGCTCCACAAGGTCGTAGCCGTACTTTTCAAGGGTATCGTAGGTTGCCTCCGGGTTGTCGGAATTTACCTGCTGGTTGCCGCGCACACCCGCAAGGGCCCCAAGGAAGGAATCCCTTGTTATGCCGAAATTACTGAATATGTTTTTGATGGGGGTCGAGGGCTCCTTTATCATGGCGAGCATCAAATGCTCCACTGATACGTAGGCATCCTTCATGGACTTTGCCTCATCCTCGGCCTGAAGGAGAGCCCTGTTAAGATGCTGGCCGATGTACTGCTGGCCATCCCCTGACACCTTAACCCGTCCGGAAAGGGCAGCTTCAACCGCGTTCTTAAAGGCGGCCTTGTCCACTCCCATCTTTTCAAGGAGCCGAGGGATAAGTCCATCCTCCTGGGTCACCAGAGCCATGAGAAGATGTTCCTGCTCTATCTCCTGGTTTCCATACTCGAAAGCCAGCTTTTCACAATTCTGTACAGCCTCTAAGGATTTTTTAGTAAACTTCTGAATATTCATGCTGACACCTCCTTTTGCCCTAATATAACAAAATTGTTAGCACTCGTCAAGAGAGAGTGCTAACAATTTTAATTTTATTTATGAATTTTTTGAAGATTCAGCCTGCGATGCTTTAATTCGGTGATTTGCTGTACTGGCTGAACTTTACTGAGGCTGACTTTTTCGAACCGTCATTGACGGAAAGCTTAACTGTGCAGTCTGTCTTCTGCACCTTGCTGCCGGAACCTGTGGGCATTACCATGGTGGTTTTTACCGCATAGACATAGTAGGTTTTGTTGTTCTTTGTAAAATAGTAGCCGGTGTAGGCGGGAACTGTTGATGTATAAACCTTGTCCTTCTGACCGGTCGCACTGAGGTTCAGGTATTTACTGTCACTGTAAAAATAGAGGTAATAGGTTTTCCCCGTAAGGGCATACCAGTCC
>R05__coassemble_753_pt1 | contig 13431 bp, 7 predicted proteins | sample R05__metabat2_high_PE_036 | metagenome-assembled genome bin R05
CTTCTGAGTATGACCTTTACGTGGCACGGTCCTTCCCTCCTTAATAATAATTATTAGATCATAGGTACTCACATATTATGTGTTCGCGCTGAAAAAAATAATTCCAACACTAATCCATAAAATACAAATACTATTTGCCAAGTTCGATCTTATTACTTGGCTGCCTTAGGTCTCTTAGCGCCGTACTTCGAACGAGCCTGCTTACGATTAGCAACGCCGGCGGTATCGAGAGTACCTCTGATTACATGGTAACGTGTACCGGGAAGATCCTTAACACGGCCGCCACGAATCAGAACCACGCTATGCTCCTGAAGGTTGTGACCCTCGCCGGGAATGTAAGATGTAACTTCAATTCCGTTTGAAAGACGAACTCTGCAGATCTTACGAAGAGCTGAGTTAGGCTTTTTGGGGGTCGCGGTCTTTACTGCAGTACATACGCCACGCTTCTGGGGAGAAGCAGAGTCGATGGGGCGCTTCTTAAGAGAGTTGAAGCTCTTCTGAAGTGCGGGTGCAGTTGACTTCTTAACTGAAGTCTGACGTCCCTTACGAACTAACTGGTTAAATGTTGGCATTATTTTTACCTCCTATATTATTTGCTGTGCTTTTTCGCGCAAAAAAAGAGCGCAAAAAACGGCATGCCCATAGATTATACAAGCCGCCGTTTTTTTCGTCAAGTACTATATTACTAAATTTTTCAGGATTTTTTGCGGGAGTTTCTACACTCTGTCATAGGTCTTCGCAAGCTTTTTCATTCTCTTCGCAAGTGTCTTTGTAAGAAGGCCGTCTGACATTCTCCATCGCCAGTTTTCGCCAAGGGTTGAGGGGGTGTTGATCCTCGCCTCGTTGCCAAGCTCAAGGTAGTCCCACATGGGAATGACCGACATGTCCGCCGGAGAAGCGTGGGCTGCCTTAATGAGGGCTGCGGGGATTTCCTTTGTCTTTTGGCAGCCAAGATAAGCCTTGCAGAACCTGCGGTCCTTCTTATTGAGATTCCGGGCCCAGCCCAGCGCCGTCTCATTGTCGTGGGTGCCGGTGTAAACAACACAGTTGTGACCATAGTTGTGGGGAAGATAATCGCTGGGCTCCCTGTGGTCGAAGGCAAACTCAAGCACCTTCATTCCCGGGTAACCGCTGTCCGCAAGAAGCTTGATCACGTCAGGGGTAAGGAACCCAAGGTCCTCCGCAATGACGGGGACGTCGCCGAGCTTTTTCTTAACAGCATCGAAAAGGGCAATCCCGGGTCCCTTCTCCCAATGGCCGTGCTCTGCGGTCTCATCCTTTGCGGGAATTGAATAGTAGCCCTCGAAGCCGCGGAAATGGTCAATGCGCACAATATCATACATCTCGAAGCACTTCTCGAGCCTCTTGATCCACCACTCGAAGCCGGTCTTCCTGTGGCAATCCCAGTCGTAGAGGGGATTGCCCCAAAGCTGGCCCGTAGCTGAAAAGGCATCCGGCGGGCAGCCTGCAACCGCCTTGGGTGTGCAGTCCTCGTTGAGCTGGAAAAGCTCGGGGTTTGACCATACGTCGGAAGAGTCAAGGGCCGCATAGATCGGAATGTCTCCCGCCAGCTTTATGCCCTTAGAATTTGCATAATCCTTGAGCTGCTTCCACTGTGAAAAGAATTCATATTGAAGAAACTCGTAGAAAAGGATGTCCTTTCTGCACTTCTTCCTGTATTTGGCAAGGGCCGCATCCTCCCGGTTCTTTATGTCCTCGTCCCACTCGAGAAAGCTCTTTCCCTCATAGACATTCTTGACTGCCATGAAGAGGGCGTAATCGTAAAGCCAGTCGGCATTCTTTTCGCAGAACTCCTTAAAGCCCGGGTCGTTCTCGACGTCGCTCTTTTTGAAGGCCTTCCTCAGAAGGGGAAATCGGTTTACATAAAGTTTGTCATAGCTTATGTCGTTTTTGTTGTCCCCAAGGTCCGCCATTCCGCACTTTTTAGCGGAAAGCAAATCCCTTTCGATGAGGGTTTCAAGTCCTATGAAGTAGGGGTTGCCGGCGAAGGACGAAAAGGACTGGTAGGGGGAATCCCCGTAACTTGTGGGTCCTAAGGGAAGGACCTGCCACAGGCTCTGTCCCGCTGCCGCAAGGAAATCCACGAAATCAAAGGCCTCCTTTGAGACACATCCGATGCCGTACCTGCCGGGAAGTGAAAAAATCGGCATCAAAACCCCCGCAACTCTTGTTCTTTCTTCTTTTTTACTCATATGCGCTCCGATCGGACAAATATTTCAGGTCCGTTTTGTTAAAAAACAGGAGGTCCTGTTAATTCAAGACCTCCTGCTGGATTTATTGATTTAGTTGTTCTCGGGGAAAGAGATTGTCTCTCCGTCATCAACAACTGCCACAGCGCCCTCAGCGTTCTCCTCGAAAACGTCTGCTGCCATCTGCATGGTTGCAAGCGCCTCATCAGAGTCGAGCTTAAGGTTGGTGTAACGCTTCATGCCGGTACCGGCGGGAATTCTCTTACCGATAATGACATTTTCCTTAAGTCCCATAAGAGGATCAACCTTGCCCTTGATAGCGGCGTCGGTAAGAACTCTTGTGGTCTCCTGGAATGAAGCGGCTGACATGAAGCTGTCAGTTGCAAGCGAAGCCTTGGTGATACCGAGAAGAATCTGGGTATATGCAGCGGGCTCAAGACCTTCTGCCTCCTTTGCCTCGTTAGCTTCCACGCAGTCAAGGTATTCAACATTGCTTCCGGGAAGGAACTCAGTGTCGCCTGCCTCTTCGATGCGAACCTTCTTCATCATCTGGCGAACGATAACCTCGATATGCTTATCGTTGATATCAACGCCCTGTCCACGGTAAACTCGCTGAACTTCCTTGAGGATGTAATCCTGAACAGCACGGCTACCCTTGATGCGAAGGATGTCATGAGGATTCATAGAACCTTCGGTAAGGGGTGAACCTGCCTCGAGGAACATGCCGTCCTCAATGGGAACCATACGTGAGCCGTAGGGGATAAGGTATGCCTTAGACTCGCCGGTCTCGCTGTTGGTGATAACAACTTCCTTCTTCTTGTCCTCGCGAACCTCTGCGGTTCCGTCGAACTCTGTGATAATGGCAAGACCCTTGGGGGTACGAGCCTCGAAAAGCTCCTCGACACGGGGAAGACCCTGGGTAATATCTGAACCTGCGACACCACCGGTATGGAAGGTACGCATGGTAAGCTGTGTACCGGGCTCACCGATTGACTGAGCTGCGATGATACCGACTGCCTCACCAACCTGAACTGCCTTACCGGTTGCCATGTTGGCACCGTAGCACTTAGCGCAGACGCCGTCGTGGCAGCGGCAGGTAAGTACGGTACGGATCTTCATCTCCTTGAAGTAAGGATTGCCGTCCTCGTCCTTAACTGCAGTAATAAGATCTGCACGCTTGGGGTTGATGATGTGGTTTGCCTTAACAAGAACCTCGCCGGTGTAAGGATCTACAACGTCCTCTACGGCGAAACGTCCGAGAATACGGTCGCGAAGGCTCTCAACCACCTTCTTGCCCTCCATGAAGGGCTTGACAACCATGCCGGGAATCTCGCGTCCGGATGCCTCGCAGCAGTCCTTCTCGCGGATGATAAGCTCCTGTGATACATCAACAAGACGACGGGTAAGGTAACCTGAGTCTGCGGTACGAAGAGCGGTATCTGAAAGTCCCTTACGAGCTGAGTGAGCTGACATGAAGAACTCAAGTACATCAAGACCTTCACGGAAGTTTGATTTAACGGGAAGCTCGATGGTACGTCCGGTTGTATCCTGCATCAGGCCTCGCATACCGGCAAGCTGCTTGATCTGCTTCTCAGATCCTCGCGCACCGGAGTCAGCCATCATGAAGATGTTGTTGTATTCGTCAAGACCATCCATAAGGAGTTTTGAAAGCTCCTTATCGGTTTTCTCCCAGATGGAGATAACTTCCTTGTAACGACCTGCCTCGGTGGTAAGACCCATCTCGAAGTTTTCGTTAATCTGGGCAACCTTCTCCTCAGCCTCTGCGATCATCTCGGGCTTCTTGTCGGGAACGGTCATGTCGGAAATTGATACGGTCATTGCAGCAAGGGTAGAGTACTTGTAACCCATTGCCTTGATCTTGTCGAGAACCTCCGCGGTCTTGGTTGCATCGTATACGTTGATGACCTTCTCAAGAATCTGCTTAAGCTGCTTCTTGCCAACAAGGAAATCAATCTCGTAGGGAAGGAGTGACTCTGCACTTCCGTCACGCTTTACGAAGCCAAGATCCTGGGGGATGATCTCGTTGAAGATGAGACGGCCGAGGGTGGTACGTACAAAACCTGTTACCTCGTTTCCGTTCTCGTCCTTAACAGTCTTTCTGACGCGGATGGACTGATGAAGGGAAATGTCGCCGTTCTCCTTTGAAAGGAGTGCCTGTGCGATGCCCTCGAAGCAGCGACCCATAACGTCATGGGCTGTTGTGATAATGTAATGCTTGTCATCGTTTGTGTAACGAATGGTATCTGTTGCGGTAATCTTTCCACCGTCAAGAGCTGCCTTAAGCTCGTCCTCGCCGTGGAACTCGGGAGTCTTGCTGTTGTGGGCAAGCTCTTCTGAGCGGTCCTTGGGAAGACGCTGCTGGGTAAGATAGTAGATACCGAGGACCATATCCTGTGAGGGAACGGCTACGGGGCCACCATCTGAAGGCTTAAGAAGGTTGTTGGGAGAGAGCAGCATGAAGCGGCACTCTGCCTGAGCCTCTGCGGTAAGGGGAAGATGAACTGCCATCTGGTCACCATCGAAGTCCGCGTTGAATGCGGTACATACGAGGGGATGAAGCTTAATAGCCTTACCTTCAACAAGAATGGGCTCAAATGCCTGGATACCAAGACGATGAAGTGTAGGAGCACGGTTAAGCATAACGGGGTGCTCTTTGATAACGTCCTCGAGAACATCCCAAACCTGGGGCTCGAGACGGTCGATCATCTTCTTTGCAGCCTTGATGTTGTGAGCGGTTCCGTTCTGGCAAAGCACCTTGATAACGAAGGGCTTGAAGAGCTCGATTGCCATCTCCTTGGGAAGACCGCACTGGTAAATCTTAAGTTCGGGACCAACGACGATAACGGAACGTCCTGAATAGTCAACTCGCTTTCCGAGAAGGTTCTGACGGAAACGTCCTGACTTACCCTTGAGCATGTCGGAAAGTGACTTAAGAGAACGGTTACCGGGGCCGGTAACGGGACGACCGCGACGGCCGTTGTCAACTAAGGCATCAACTGCCTCCTGAAGCATACGCTTCTCGTTGCGGACGATGATCTCGGGTGCGCCGAGCTCAAGAAGCCTGCGGAGACGGTTGTTACGGTTGATAATACGACGATAAAGGTCGTTAAGGTCTGAGGTTGCGAAACGTCCGCCGTCAAGCTGTACCATGGGACGAAGGTCCGGGGGAATGACGGGGATAACGTTCAGTACCATCCACTCGGGACGGTTGCCGCTCTCGCGGAATGCCTCAACTACCTCGAGACGCTTGATGATACGGGCGCGCTTCTGACCGGTGCCTGAGGATTTCTCAAGCTCCTCGCGAAGTGCCTCTGACTCCTTGTCAAGGTCGATCTCTGCAAGAAGCTTCTGAATGTTCTCAGCGCCCATGCCGGCCTTGAAGGTGTTGCCGTACTGCTCGCGTGCCTCGTTGTACTCGGTCTCGGAAAGAACCTGCTTGTACTCAAGACCTGACTCGCCGGGATCGGTAACGATATAGCTTGCAAAATAAAGTACTTTCTCAAGAATTCTGGGTGAGATGTCAAGGATAAGACCCATACGGCTGGGGATACCCTTGAAATACCAGATATGAGAAACGGGAGCTGCGAGCTCGATGTGGCCCATACGCTCACGACGTACGGAAGCCTTGGTGATTTCAACACCACATCTGTCGCAGACCATGCCCTTATGACGGAACTTCTTATATTTTCCGCAGTGGCACTCCCAGTCCTTTGAGGGTCCGAAGATTTTCTCGCAAAAAAGTCCGTCCTTCTCAGGCTTTAATGTTCTGTAGTTGATGGTCTCCGGCTTCTTTACCTCGCCACGCGACCATTCACGGATTTTTTCCGGGCTTGCTAATCCGATTTTGATAGCATCAAATTCCACTGCCTGGTTATTTCTACCTGTTTCCATCGTGAAACTCCTCCTATTCCTCGTCGCCTGCATCCATCATATCAAAACTTTCTTCAGCATCGTCGTAGTATTCCTCATCATCTGATGAGTCCTCGTCATACTGAAGGCTTTCGGTTTCTTCATCAAACCTCTGGATTCCCATGCCGCTCTTCTTGAAGGTTTCATCGCTCTCGAAGGCTGCATCCTTGAAGTGATCATCGGTAAGGCTGATGGCATTGATGTTTGTGTTGCCGTATTCGCTGGTCTCGATGATCTCAACCTCCTTGCGGTTCTCATCAAGTACGCGAACGTCAAGGCAGAGTGCCTGGAGCTCCTTGATAAGTACCTTGAAGGACTCGGGAATACCGGGCTCGGGAATGTTCTGGCCCTTAACGATTGCCTCGTAAGTCTTAACACGGCCTACAACATCGTCGGACTTCATGGTAAGGATCTCCTGAAGGGTGTAGCTTGCGCCGTATGCCTCAAGAGCCCAAACCTCCATCTCACCGAAACGCTGGCCACCGAACTGGGCTTTACCACCAAGGGGCTGCTGGGTAACGAGTGAGTAGGGACCGGTTGCACGAGCGTGGATCTTATCGTCAACAAGGTGATGGAGCTTCAGGTAGTGCATGTGACCGATGGTAACCGGTGAATCGAAGGGCTCGCCGGTACGTCCGTCGCGAAGCTGAACCTTACCGTCTCTTGAGAGCGGAACGCCCTTCCAGAGCTTACGGTGATCGCGATGCTCGCTTAAATATTCCATAACTTCCTTGCCGAGTTCGTCGCTGTGGAGTTCCTCGAAGGTTGAAGTGTTGGTGTATTCGCGGCCTTCCTTCTTAGCCTGCTCCTTTTCTTCCTTGAGCTCAGCCTTGTCGAAGGGAAGGTTTACGTAGTCATTTGCAAGGTCAAGAGTGTCCATGATGTCGTTCTCTTTAGCGCCATCGAACACGGGGGTAGAAATGTTGAAGCCCAGTGCCTTTGATGCAAGAGAAAGGTGAATCTCGAGGACCTGACCGATGTTCATACGTGAAGGTACGCCAAGGGGGTTAAGTACGATGTCCAGAGGACGGCCGTTGGGAAGATAAGGCATATCCTCCACGGGAAGAACTCTGGAAACAACACCCTTGTTACCATGACGACCTGCCATCTTATCACCTACAGAGATCTTTCTCTTCTGTGCGATGTAGATGCGGACCTTCTGGTTAACTCCGGGAGGAAGCTCGTCGCCTGCCTCGCGGGTGAATACCTTTGTGTCAACAACGATACCGTACTCACCGTGGGGAACACGGAGTGAGGTATCACGAACCTCGCGTGCCTTCTCACCGAAGATTGCACGAAGAAGTCTTTCCTCTGCTGAAAGCTCGGTCTCTCCCTTGGGAGTAACCTTTCCAACAAGGATATCCTGTGCACGAACCTCTGCGCCGATGCGGATAACGCCGCGCTCGTCAAGATCCTTGAGAGCGTCGTCGCCGACACCGGGAACATCACGGGTGATTTCCTCGGGTCCGAGCTTGGTGTCACGGGACTCTGTCTCATGCTCCTCAATGTGGATTGAGGTGTAGACATCATCCTGTACAAGTCTTTCTGAAAGAAGAACCGCATCCTCGTAGTTGTAACCTTCCCAGGTCATGAAACCGATGAGGGGGTTCTTACCAAGGGCAAGCTCGCCCTTTGAAGTAGAGGCACCGTCTGCGATAACCTCGTTCTCCATAACCTTGTCGCCCTTGAATACGATGGGGCGCTGGTTGTAGCAGTTTGACTGGTTTGAACGTGCGAACTTGGTGAGCTCGTAAACATCCTTTTCGCCGTCCTCTGTTCTGATGACAATCTTGTTTGACTGAACAAGCTCAACAACACCTGCGCGCTTTGCAACTACGCAGACACCTGAGTCAACTGCTGCCTTGGGCTCCATACCTGTTCCGACAACGGGAGCGTCGGTGGTAAGAAGCGGAACGGCCTGACGCTGCATGTTTGATCCCATGAGCGCACGGTTCGCATCATCGTTCTGGAGGAAGGGGATGAGCGCTGTTGCAACGGAGAATACCATCTTGGGTGATACGTCCATGTAGTCGAAGTCGCGCTTATCGTATTCCTGAGTCTCCTCACGATAACGTCCTGAGACCTGCTTACGAACGAAATGGCCCTCTGCATCAAGCTTTGCGGAAGCCTGTGCTACATGGTAGTTATCCTCTTCGTCAGCGGTCATGTATACAACATCCTCGGTAACCACGGGGTTCTCGGGATCTTTTTTATCAATTACACGATAGGGAGCCTCGATGAAGCCGTACTCGTTGATGCGTGCGTATGATGCAAGAGAGTTGATAAGTCCGATGTTGGGACCTTCGGGAGTCTCGATGGGGCACATACGTCCATAATGTGAGTAGTGTACATCTCGAACCTCGAAGCCTGCACGGTCACGTGAAAGACCGCCGGGGCCGAGGGCTGAAAGACGACGCTTGTGAGTAAGCTCACCAAGGGGGTTGTTCTGGTCCATGAACTGTGAAAGCTGTGAAGAACCGAAGAACTCCTTAACTGCTGAAGTAACGGGCTTGATGTTGATAAGTGACTGAGGTGTAATCTCGTCCGGATCCTGCGTAGTCATGCGCTCACGAACAACTCTCTCAAGTCTGGTAAAGCCGATGCGGTACTGGTTCTGAAGGAGCTCGCCTACGCTTCTTGTTCTTCTATTTCCGAGGTGGTCGATGTCGTCCTTGGTGCCTACGCCGTACTCAACATGCATGTTGTAGTTGATTGAAGCGAAAATATCGTCGATGGTGATGTGCTTGGGAACAAGGTCAGCAATGTTGTGCTTTAACTCTTCCTTGAGGTCCTCGCCTGAAAGCTCCTTCTCAAGAATCTTAACAAGCTCGGGGTAGTATACCTTTTCCTTGATGCCGATCTCGAGGGGATCGAAGTCAACGTAGTTTGAAAGGTCAACCATCATATTTGAAAGGACCTTGACGTTGCGCTCGTTGCACTGTACAAGAACATACTCAACGCCGGCGTTCTGGATAGTCTCGCCAAGCTCCTTGGTGGTAACGCGCTGGCCTGCGGCGGCAAGAATCTCGCCGGTTGAAGGATCAACAACATCCTCTGCGAGAACCTGTCCCTTGAGGCGGTAGCCGAAGGAAAGCTTCTTATTGAACTTGTAACGGCCAACCTTTGCAAGGTCGTAACGGCGTGCGTCGAAGAACATACCCATGATGAGGCTCTCTGCAGAATCTACTGCAAGGGGCTCACCGGGACGGATCTTGCGGTAAAGCTCGAGAAGGCCTTCCTCCTCGTTCTTTGAGGGATCCTTTGCAAGAGAAGCCATGATCTTGGGCTCCTCGCCGAACTTCTCGATGATCTCCTGATCAGAGCCAAGTCCGAGCGCACGAATAAGCACGGTGACAGGTACCTTACGGGTACGGTCAACATGCACATAGAAAACATCATTTGAATCGGTCTCATACTCGAGCCATGCACCACGGTTAGGGATTACCTGGCATGAGATGAGCTCCTTACCATATTTATCATGGTCGATTCCGTAGTAGATACCGGGCGAACGAACGAGCTGGGAAACGATAACACGCTCAGCGCCGTTGATTACGAAGGTACCCGTATCGGTCATGAGAGGAAGGTCGCCCATGAAAATTTCATGGTCGGAGAACTCACCGGTTTCGTCGTGAATAAGACGAACCTGAACCTTAAGGGGAGCTGCGTAGGTCGCATCTCTTTCCTTACATTCAACAATAGTGTACTTTGCATCTTCCTTGCAGAGCTTAAAGTCCTTAAACTCCAAAGAAAGCTGTCCACTGTAGTCTCTGATGGGGGAGATATCGTCGAATACCTCCTTGAGACCCTCACTGAGGAACCATTCGTATGAGTTTTTCTGCACCTCTACGAGGTTGGGCATCTCGAGAACTTCCTTCTGTCTCGAGTAGCTCATACGCATGCTTTTGCCGGCTTTGACCGGGCGGATTCTGTTTTTCTCCATTGACGTTCCACCTCTCGTTTATGTATAATCTCATTGATTAGCAAGGAACTTTGCCTGCCCGCCTGATGCGTGATTTCGGCCTTTTTTCCGCAAAAAAGGGCAAACTCACCCATTAAGTGAGCATAAAGCACGTTAAATAATACCAAAGTCCCATTTTAATGTCAACACCTTTTTTCTAATAAATTCTTATACTGTTCAAATGCGAACTTTAAAACCCGAACTTCTGTATGAAGACAATGATATTTTAATATGGAAAAAGCCCGCAGGACTTGCGGTGCAAACGGCGCGCATCACCGAGAAGGACCTTGAGGCAATTGCGCTTGCCCACGTCAGCGCAGGAGGCGCTTCCGAGGACGCTTCCGGCGGCAAACGCTCTGCTTCCGGCGGCGGATATGACTCCTCTGGGGCTGCGCCCTATGTGGGGATTATCCACCGCCTTGACCAGCCCGTGGAGGGAATTGTCCTTATGGCTAAAGCAAAGGAAGCCGCAGCAAAGCTGTCCGCTTCCTTTAATGAAAGAACTACCGAAAAGAAGTATCTCGCCCTTACCCGCGGAAGCCTGCCTGAGGATTCCGGCACCCTTACGGACTTTCTTCTCAAGGGAAAGAACAATCTTTCCTCCATTGTAAAAGAAGGAACCCCCGGGGCGAAGAAGGCCTCCCTCTCCTACAGACTTGTGCAGGACAGCGTTTTGCACCCCGCATTCCCGGGCGAAGTACTTTCTTTATATGAAATAACCCTGCACACCGGGCGGCACCACCAGATCCGCGTGCAGCTTGCGGGCAATGGCTGTCCCATCGCCGGGGACGGAAAATACGGCCCGACCTCTGGCGGAAAGGGTGCCATTGCTCCCCTTTGCCTTTGTGCCGCATCCCTAAGCTTCACACATCCTTCAACTGGCGAGCGCATGAACTTTAAGGTTACGCCGGGCTGGCTGCCTTAAATACAGCTCTTCACAATCCCCTGACACCGTCCGGCAAATCCATAAGGCCCGGAGGCCAAATATGATTATCAATGGTAAAGAAGACATCCTGAACCCCGGATATTATACAGTAAGCGAAAGCATTTCAAACGTAATACGAATCGAATTTAAGATGGATGCGGATGTTGACGGCACCGCGCTTCAAAGGGCCGCAGAATACGCCCTTCGGCGCTATACGTACTTTGCCGTAAAGGCTGTCATCTCCGGAAATTCCTATCTCAATGTGGAAAATGAAAATCTCTTCACCGTCTCTTCCGGCATCCGCAGGATTCGCCTGCTATCCGAGGAAAGCGCTTACTATCCACTCGCCATCCAGTACGAAGGCGAAAGGCTTGCCCTTGACATATCCCACGCGCTTACTGACGGCCACGGGCTTTTGCCCTTCGTGAAGACTCTTCTGTATTACTATATCTGCTTTTCAACCGGCGTCTCCTATGCAGCCGGCGATATATCAACCGTTGAAACACCCATTTTCGACGATGAGCTTGGAAATCCGGACGATAAAATCGATTACGACAGCATCACAAAACCGCTCTGTGCGCGGCCGGCAGTTGAAAATCCCTTTACCCTTGCGGACATTGGCCTAAAGAATGTGGGCAAAAAAACCGCCCACTATTTTCAGATAGACGAGACCATGTTCATGCGGTATGTCAAAAGCGTCGGCGGAAGCCCCACTGCTGTCATGACGGCAATGCTTGCGGAGATAATGTGGGAGCTGAGCCTCACGGACAGGTCCCTTTATATAGGCGTTGCCATTGACCACAGGCCCATGCTCGGGAACCTTCACAGCTACCGCTCCCTGTCAAACCTTGTCCCTGTTGTCTATGAGAGAAAGCAGCGCGGCCTTTCCATTGAAAAACTCTGTTCCTTTGCCCGTGAAACCGTACGTCTTCAGGCGGACAGGCAGAATGTTCTTTATTTCAGATAGCAGATGCTCGAGGGCTCTAAAAAGATGGAAATGGTTCCAAGCATCGAAAAGAAGCGGGAGCTTCTGAAGGGGCGCATCGAGCAGTCCCTAGGCCGGTACAGCTGTACCAACAGCTACCCGCGAATCGTGGATCTTGGGGAGGCAGGACCGCACATAAAAGCCCTAAAAGCCCTTGCGGACACCGTCGCGGACAATTGTCTCAGCGCCGAGATGCTGGCCTTTGGCGGCGCCTTCCACCTCAGCCTCATTCAGGGCTTCGACGATGACATTATCGCGAAGGAAGTGATGCGGCACCTTGATGCCGAGGGCATCCACTACGAATACATGGGCAGCGAGATGCTGCGGCTGTCGACTGCGGTGCCTTTTAATAATACATAAAGAGAACAAATCTTCTATTTTAATTTTAGAAATTTCTTCATACTTTATATAACAATGTTAAATGGAGAAGATGAAAATCGGATGAGCTATTGATAAAATTGTTTTTCTTGGCCAGTGGCAACAGGATAATAACCATGTTATAATATCCGTATAAAAAATCCTCTAAAAACCAGGAATGCATCCATTACATTTTCTTCTTTACCATTATTTAAAGGAGAAATATTATGAGTTTAAAATTTGAATGGGATGAAGAAAAAGCTGCTATCAACCTAAAAAAGCACAAAGTTGCATTTGAAGATGCTGTTTATGTGTTTCAGGACGATAATAGAATCGAATTTTTCGATGCTGAACACAGTGATGTAGAAGACAGATATGTCGCCATCGGACTCGTAGGCACAGTTTTGTTCGTTGTTTTTACAGAACGAAGGGATGTTACCCGAATTATTTCGGCAAGAAAAGCCAATTCTCTGGAAAGGAGTTACTACTATGACAACATTAACTATTAATCCAAATCAAAAGCCTTCTGAAGAGACATTGAAAAGATTGTCCATGCTGAATGATGAAGATATTGTTTATGATGATGATTGTCCCGAAATGACTCCCAAAATGCAAAAAGCCCTTGCATGTGCCGCAGCCCAGAGAAATCGTCTGCAAAAAAAAGTCCAGTAATCACAAAAACCGTCAATGTAAGTTGACGGTTTTTTCTTCCCTCCATCTGCATACTGCAACGGTTTGGCAACGGACCGTGGGGTATTATGCACGTGTCTTAAGAAAACACGACTTTGAAAGGAGGACACAGAATGAAAGCTTTATATGCTACGCTATGCGGATATGCAATTAACCTTAACGTTCCGATCAGCTTATCCCTTTAATCGACAAAGAAAGCCCTCTCTTCCTAATGGAAGGGAGGGCTTATTTTAACAGGGAAGTTCGGCTCTCGCTTCGCTCGACCGAACAAGCTTCACACTAGGCTCAGGCTACGCTTCGCTTGCCTTCGCGTTTTCACAAGGAAGTTCGGCTCTCGCTTCGCTCGACCGAACAAGCTTCACACTAGGCTCAGGCT
>R05__coassemble_867_pt1 | contig 12104 bp, 11 predicted proteins | sample R05__metabat2_high_PE_036 | metagenome-assembled genome bin R05
AACTGAAGAAGGGTCACGTCTTGTAAATACCGCAACCAGTTCCATGTCATCATTTTTTGCAACAGCGCACTCTACGCCGCGGCCAAGGTTACCATAGCCGAAAATACCAATTCTTATCATAATATCCTCCTTTAAGATAAATACATACTTACAAACCACAGAATATAATAGCAGAACATTATCCGTTTGTCACAAAAATTTTGCAAAAGAAAAGGAGCCGGCCCCTGCCGACTCCTTGAGTAAGTTCATATTAGTTTGCGCAGTCAAGAATCTGCTGATAGAGGTCTTCCTTGCCGGCGATGGTCTCGTCAACAACTGCCTGGGTAGCCTCACGGAAAGGAGTTTTGTCCTCAACCTGGGTAACCTCAACGCCGCGGGCCTCAAGCTCTGCATAAGCCTTTTCCTCGTTAGTTGCAACAAGGTCCTTGTTGAAGTCCTGTGCGTACTCAGCTGCCTCGGTAACGATCTGCTGCTGGGCAGGGGTAAGCTCATTCCATGCGCTGTCTGCAATAACAATTTCAACAATGCCTAAGGTGTGGCCATCAACAAGAAGATAGGGCGCATCTGCATCGAAGTTGTTTGCTGCATAATTTACAACAGGCTGCTCTGCCGCATCAATCTCATCGTTCTGGAAAGCAACGGGGATATCTTCAAGCTGAAGCTGGTAGGGGGTAGCTCCGAGTCCCTCGACCATGCTTGTCATAACCTGATCGCTTGAAACGCGGATACGAAGACCCTGGAAATCCTCAACTGAGGTAAGCTTTTTGTTTGAGAAGAAATGTCTGAAGCCTTCCTCGCCAATGAAAAGACCACGGACACCAAGGCCAAACTCAACAGGCTCGTTGAGAATCTGCTGGGCTGCATCGGAATCAGCGAAGTTCCAGAAATGCTCCTCATTTTCAAAGGTGAAGGGGAGGCATACAAGGGAAGGCATCTCACATCCGAAGTTTGTAAACTCAAAGCAGGAAACTCTTGCGATGCTGATGTCGGAGGTTCCGTCGATCATTCCGGTGAGAACATCGAACTCCTTGCCTTTCTCGGCTTCAAAATAAACATCAACGGTCATTGCGCCGTTTGAAAGCTCTTCGATTTTATCGGCAAATGCCTGATCAACCTGACCCACAACGGTGTCAGCGGGATTTACCTCTGCAAGTACGAATTTGTACTCTCCAACCTCGCCGGATGCATCGGTCTCTGTCGCTGCCTCATCGGAAGCATCAGCGTCAGTGGTCTCAGCGGCGCCACAGCCTGCAAGCATTCCGCATGCTGCAAGTAATAAAAGCATTCTGCTAATCTTTGATTTCATAATTATTAGACTACCTTTCTTTTTAATGCTTGAGCATCAATTACAATACATAATATTATACATTAAATGGGGTAATTGTCAAAATAACTTTTGTCAAAAGCCTTGATAAAAGCCCTTCTACAATAATGCCCTTAAGCTGTCGCTGATTTCGGCGCATCTGTCAACATCCATCATACCGATGACCTCAACAAGCTGGCCTATAAGATCTGCGATTTCACCCTCTGCCTCCATTGCATTAAGGTCATCTGAAGCCTTCTCCATTCCATCCATATCAAGCTCATCACAGGCTGTTGCAAGTTCGTCAAGGATTCCCTTTACCGCCTCACCGTCAAAGGCCTTTTTCTCCACAGGCTTTTCAAGAAGTCCCATGGAATCAAGGGCAGGAGTAAGAATTGACTGTACTCTTCTGTATTCCTCAAGGGCGCCTTCGTAATTTGCCTGAACATATTCAATGTCGCCGGCCTTTGAAGAGTGCTCAAGTTTCTCGGACATGGTCGCAAGTTCCATTGCGCCTATCTGGCGGGAGCTGCTCTTTAAAGCATGAATCTTGATGGTGTAATTTTCGTAATCTCCGGTGTTTATGCAGTTAAGGAGTTCATCGTAGTTTCTGTCGATACTGCCGTAGTAATCCTTGAGGATTTTCTTGTAGAGAGCCGAAGAACCCATCATGCCAAGAGCTGCCTTAACATCGATTCCCTCGATTACAATTTCCTCATCTGAAGCCTCCGCAGCCTCCGCAGGCTCCTGTCCCACAATCTTCGAATCGGGAAGCCATTCCTTGACCTTTTTAACGATAGTCTTAAGTTCAATGGGCTTTGGAACAAAGTCGTTCATACCGCTTGAGAGGAAAAGCTCGCGGGCCTCGGGCACAGCATTTGCACTAAGGGCAATAATCGGCGTATCCTTAGCATTAGGTTCGTTTTCGCGGAGATATTTTGTAGTCTCAACGCCGTCCATCTCAGGCATCATATGATCCATAAAGATGATGTCGTACTTTGTCTTTGATGCAAGATCAATCGCAATCTTGCCGCTTTCAGCCGTGTCAACATGCATATTGAGGGGTTCGATAAGTCCTGATGCAACGGAAAGGTTGACCTGGTTATCATCCACAATAAGCACGTGGGCATCAGGCGCAACAAAATCGAACTTAAAGTCCTCCTCACGCTCCTCTGCAAGATCCATGTTTTCAAGGTTATTGGCAAACTTGTCAAGCCTTATGGTGGTAATGGGGCGTCTTAAAATGCGGACATTATGGAGTGATGAAGCAAGGGGCGAATTAAGGTTTGTAATAATGCCGCACTTAAGATTCGGCCTTCCGGTGACATATTCCTCCATGAGCGAATCATAGTGAAGCTCATCCGTAATAACAGCGTCAGCCTCGGGTACATCGGGAACCATTTTGTCGTAGAAATAATATGATAATCCGATCGACTCGAAGGATTCCTTGAGGAATTTAACAAGCTGGGGATTCTCTGTAACACAGAGTATTGTCTGATCTGTGATATTTGAAGGATTGATTGAGGGCGCATCATCAACAATCTTCTGAGGAATTTCAAAGTAGAAATCAGAGCCCACTCCGTATTCCGAATCAACGCCGATTTGTCCTCCCATGGCCTCAACAAGACTCTTTGAGATAGCAAGACCAAGTCCGGTTCCCTCAACATTGCGGTTTCTCTTTGAGTCAACCTGGGTGAAGGAGGTAAACAGCTTTTTAAGGTCATTGGACTTAATGCCGATACCGGTGTCCTTGCAGTGAACGGAAAGGCCTATGGTATCGGGATCGATTTTCCGGCTTTCAACAGTCACAAGAACACGGCCCTCGTTTGTGAATTTGATTCCGTTATTTGTGATATTGATGAGAATCTGTCTGATGCGGGATGCATCACCTTTGAGTTTCCTGGGAATTGAAGGATCAAAATGACACTGAAGTTCGATATTCTTCTTCTCCGCGCGTACCTGAAGGGTATTTAAAACATCCTGGAAAAGTTCGGAGGGATCATATTCATCAGGAGTAATATCCATCTTGCCAGACTCGATTTTCGAGTAATCGAGAATGTCATTTATAATGTCAAGAAGTGAGCTGCCGGAGTTTTTGATCTGGCGCACATATTCTTCGGCCTGGGGAGAAATCTGCTCACGGAGCACAAGCTCGGCCATACCGATAACTGCATTCATGGGGGTACGAAGCTCATGGCTCATGTTTGCCAAAAAGTCCGCCTTCATGGCTGAAGTGCGCTCAAGCTCATCATTAATCTGCTCCATGATAAGAATCTCCCTGGCGGAGTTCGTGATATTTCTGTAATCAAAAAGGGTTCCTATACGTATGCCGCTGTCCATGATGGGATCTTCAACAACATCGTAGTAGTATGCCTCTCCGTCCTTCTCCACCTTTCTGGCCTGGATTCCGTTAAGCATGGTGTAATCGGTATTCCAGATTCGAAGCTCCGTAATGCTTTCAAAGGTCTTAATAAGATCATCCGGAAGCATCTGCTTTACGTAGCCACTGACATATATAAGCTTGTCCTCGTCATTGTAGAGGATGAAGCCTTCGGAGAGCTTATCCGCAAGGCCCACAAGAGAGCGGTCTTTAAAACGCCTGTCACTGTAATACAGCGCATAATAAAGGCCAATCGCGGAAATCGGAGTCATGAGGATGGATATCAGTACCACGGGGTAGCTTCTGACGTTCATCGTAAAAGTAAAGATGCCGTAAAAAATCTGGGCTATGGCAAGGGAATATAATTTGCTCCTGTATATACGGGGAGTTGTTTTGACTGAGCGTATGAGTCCCACGGCAATGATTACGATTGCTGCAATGGAAAGCATTTTATATACTGCAAACCAGCCTCCGATTGCATTTGTCTTTCTTCCGTAAGCCATCCACCAGTTAATACCGAAGGCGATGGTTTTTCTAACGGTAAAAATCGGCTTGTTGAAATAATGGGAAAAGATGATTGCGGACTGGGCAAGACTTGTGTAGAATACGGGGCTCTTGTAGAACTTTGCCCTTCTTCCATGTCCAAGATAATAGGTAAAAATGTATACAGCATAAAAAATCCATGCATAGATTAAATAGTAAAGGCAGAAGGAATAGGTAATTTTCTGCGCATTACCGTTTTTTATGAGTGAAATATTCACAATGGTGCACAGCATTGTAAGGACTATGCCCATCATAAGGCCCCGGGCTTTATTTTTTGATTCAATGCAGACAATCAGCTCGCCTAAAAGAATAACAAGTAAAAACACAAGAACTGCTACCATTTTTCTCTCCTGTAATGAAAGTCATGTTTGGCAAATTGCATAATTAAAATCAAGAGATTTGAAAAAATTATATCATATTTTACAAATAAAAAAAACATAATCCGCATAAAACGGATTATGTTTTTCGTGGACTAGACGGGAGTTGAACCCGTGTCCGAACCGCGATCCACTGCTCTTCTACAAGTTTAGTTCCTTGATCGGATTCCCGCGCCGTAAGTCCAGGGAACAAATCTTACGGTTTGGTAGCTTCATGATACGCCCACGGGGGCAAAGCTTATCCCGCGTCGTTTCCTGTTATTTCGATGCCCTTACCCGCGGGAACAGGTACCCACGGAAGGACAGCTGCGATTAGGCAGCGTAAGCGTAATCGTTGTTAGCGTTTACATTTAAGTTTTGATGTTAGGACATCAGCCACTTGCTTCTTCAGATTCACCCAGCCCGTCGAAACCGGTACTAGCCCAAATCTGCGGCATTGCCGCTATATTCAAAGCGCTTTCGCGCCTGTGAATCGATATTATAACATATAAAGCACAAAATACAACCGTGAAAAATACGCAGGCGGACGACGGGCGACAAATGCGTATCCCGTACCAGAGCCCGAGCCCCGCGCTGCTGTTTGTTCGCGCAATTACAGGTTTCTTACCTTGAATTCCCGCTCAGCCTCCCGTCCTGCGTCCTTCTTGGCGATGGTCTCACGCTTGTCATAGAGTTTCTTACCGCGGGCAAGGGCAATCTTTACCTTTACGCGCCCGCCTGAAAAATAAACCTCAAGGGGCACAAGGGCGTAGCCCTTTTCGGTGACCTTGCCGGAGAGCTTCATAATCTCCTGCTTGTGCAGAAGAAGTTTTTTCGGGCGAAGGGGATCCTTGTTGAAGATGTTGCCCTTTTCGTAGGGAGAAACATGCATCTGATAGCAGATCATTTCGCCGTTTTCTATGCGCAGGAAGGATTCCTTTATGGAGCATTTGCCCTGGCGCATGGATTTAACCTCGGTTCCGCAAAGAACTATTCCCGCCTCGTAGGTGTCCTCGATAAAGTAATCATGGTATGCTTTTTTATTGTTTGCGACGAGCTTTGTCGCCTCTTTTTTTGCCGCCATTTTTCTTACCCTTTTTTACTGCCTTGTCACTGTTTTTCTTTTCCTTTGAAGGCATATTGTTTTTGTCATATATGACAAAATCGATTGTCATAAGATTTTTATCGGTAGCTGCAAGCTGAACCTTTATTTCATCGCCGATACGGAAAATTTTTCCGGTGCGCTCTCCAATGAGCATAAGATGCTTTTCATCGTAGATGAAATGGTCTCCGCGGATGGAACTTGTGGGGATCATACCCTCGATGGTGTTCGGAAGAACAACATAGACTCCCCAGCCTGTAACGCCGGAAATTTTGCCCTCGAAAATCTCACCGAGTTTATCCTCCATGAACTCGACCTTTTTGTATTTTTCGGTCTCACGCTCCGCCTCATCGGCCCGCCGTTCCATAACGGAGGAATGCTCGCATACAAGAGGAAGGATGCTTTCATAATGAGAAAGACGCTTCTTTGTCATCTTTCCCCGAAGGTGTTCCTTTATGATGCGGTGTATCTGAAGGTCGGGGTAACGCCTTATGGGGGAGGTGAAGTGACAGTAATATTCCGCTGCAAGGCCAAAGTGACCTGCGCACTCCGGCGAATAGGCCGCCTTCTGCATGGACCTTAATATGACCGTGCTGATGTAGTCGGCATCCGGGGTGCCTGCTGTTTTTTCTATGATTGCAGCAAGCTGGCCGGGCTTTACGTCGGAAATGTTTTTAACCTTAACTCCAAGGCCCCGAAGCATGCCGTTTAAGGTTTCCATTTTAGCCTCCTCGGGCTTTTCATGGATTCTGTAAACGAAGGGGCTTTCCAAAAGGCAGAATTCCTTTGCCACAGTCTCATTTGCTGCAAGCATAAGGTCCTCAATTATAAGATGGGAACGCTTGCGTTCATATAATTCCACGGACTTTACATGTCCCTTTTTGGTAAGGGTGATTTTGCATTCGGGGAAATCGAAATCAATGCTGCCCCTTGCCTTGCGTTTTGCCCTTAAAATGTCCGAAAGTTCAAGGGACATTTTGAGCATTGACGCAACGTCACTGTATTTTCGCGCGGTTCCCCCGCGAGGATGGTCAAGAATTTCCTGCACCTCATCGTAGGTCATCTTGTGATTGCTTTTTATGAGGCTTTCGCAGATGTCATGCTTTTTGAGATTTCCCTTTTTGTCAAATTCCATGACGCAGGAAAGAGCAAGGCGCTCCACTCCCTCATTCAATGAGCAGATGCCGTTTGAAAGGGCATGGGGAAGCATGGGAATTACTCTGTCCACAAGGTAAACCGAAGTGCCGCGCTTTTTTGCCTCCTCATCAAGGGCCGAGCCCTCTGTCACATAATTCGAAACGTCAGCAATGTGGACATAGAGCCTGTAGCCGCCCCTTATTTTCTCTATTGAGACCGCATCGTCAATATCCTTTGTATCGGCGCCGTCGATGGTGACGGTAAGAAGATTTCGAAAGTCAGTCCTGCCTCTTTTGTCCTTTGCAAGAACCTTCTGGGGCTTTGCATCAGCCTCCGCGGTAACCTCCTCGGGAAAGCGGGGTGTAATACCGCAGGCGACGGCAATGGAAAGAACATCCACTCCCGGATCGTCCATGTGGCCTAAAACCTCCACAATCTCCCCCTCGGGCTTTTTCCTGTTATTTCCGAAATCCGTGACTCTTACAACGACCTTTGAGCCGGTCACTGCGGAGAGAGAATTTTCATCCTTAACAAAAATGTCACACTGAACCTTAAGGTCGTCCACGATTACAAAGCCGAAGCTTCTGCTCTTCTCGTAGGTTCCCACAAAAAGTTCCCGTCCCCTTGCAACAATGCGGGTAATTTCACCCTCAGGGCGTCCTGCGCGTCTGTTGTTCCCGATGATGCGGACCTCAACAGTGTCCCCGTCAAGGGCGTCATGGACATATCTTTCCGCAATATGAAGTTCATCCTCAAGGCCTTCAATGGCAACAAAACCAAAACCCTTGAGGTTTGCTCTGTATGTGCCGGTAAAAACCGGTTCTTTTTTTGTGTTTATTTTTGCCATTTTGCTCGATGCCCGTGTAAAATAAAACGGGCACCCTAAGGTGCCCGTCGGTTCGTTCTATGCGAAAATTCCCATGTTCAGTACTGCCGAGATAAGGATGAAAAGAATTACCAGAATTCTTGTAACCTTTACAAGCATGCCTTCCATGGAACGGCCTTTGTTTTTGCCCCAGTAGGTGTCTGCCGCACCTGCGATAGAGCCAAGGCCCGCTGATTTGCCCTCCTGCATAAGGATGATTACCGTAAGAGCAATACATATTAAAATAAATACGATAGAAAGAATAATCTTTACTACGCTCATGCTATACCTCCAACAGGGAAATTATCTAACGATCTCTTTAACCTTAGCTGCCTTACCAACGCGCTCACGAAGGTAGTTAAGCTTAGCACGGCGAACCTTACCCTTGCGAACAACCTCGATCTTGTCGATTGAAGGTGAGTGAAGGGGCCAGGTCTTCTCTACGCCAACGCCGTTAGAGAGCTTACGTACGGTAAAGGTCTCACGGTTTGAGCCGCCCTGTCTCTTAAGAACGGTACCCTCGAAAACCTGAATACGCTCGCGGTTACCCTCCTTGATTTTTGCATGTACACGAACAGTGTCACCAACGTTAAACTCGGTGATGTTTTCCTTAAGCTGAGCCTGTTCAATCTCTTTGATTACTTCTGATGCGTTCATTTTAAAAAACCTCCTGTGTGTCTTACGATGTTCTTAACACACTGTGCCAGAGGACCATCACAATTGCAACTTTTGTAATTTATCACATTTGATTTATAAAATCAAGTGTTTTTATTGATTTTTTCGCATTTAACCGTCCATATTCACCGTAAGTCCCGGACGGCCGCAAATGGACTAAGAATCATCATCACACGGAAATTTACAGTTCCTTAAGTCCCTCAAGAAGATGAACCTTCATGGTGCCGTTTTCAAGGTCCACCTCAAGAATACAGTCCTTAATTGCGGGAATTAGAAGATCCTTACCGCCGTTGTTTACAACATAAACGTCGTTTGCGCCTGTCTCTAAGATGTCGGTAATCTCACCTAAGTCCTCCCCCTCATCGGAGGTGACTTTAAGTCCCATAAGATCCGCCATAAAATATTCATTTTCCTCAAGGGCGACCCGGTTTTCCTTCGTAACATAAAGGTCGCAGCCCTTGTATTTTTCAATGTCATTAATGTTGTCGATTCCCTTGAATTTGAGAATCACAAGATTTTTCTGGGGCCGTGCCGATTCAACATCAAGCACCAGATCACCGGATTTCGATTTTAGAATGATACCCTTGGCCTTTTTAAAGCGGGAAACATCATCCGTATGAGGGAAAACCTTCACCTCGCCTCTTATGCCGTGAGTCTGGGTAATCGATCCGATTTTATATAAATCCTCTGCCATAAAATACCTTTAAAAAAGCAGCCTTCCATACAGGGTATGAAAGGCTGCAGCAATATTGCTATTCTACAATATCAACAACAACCTTGCGCTTGTCGCGTGTGGCTGCTGCATTTACCACCGAGCGAATGGACTTTGCGATTCGTCCCTGCTTGCCGATTACCTTACCCATGTCGGAAGGTGCGACGCGAAGTTCAATTACGGTCATGCCTTCCTTTTCGGTTTCGGAAACCTTAACTTCATCGGGTGAATCTACCAAAGCTCTGGCGATGATCTCAACCAGTTCTTTCATATCTGTCATCCTCTGGGTAATTACTTAACGATGCCGGCCTGCTTAAGAAGACGAGCTACAGTGGTGGTGGGCTGTGCGCCGTTAGCCATCCACTTCTTAACAGCCTCTTCGTCTACAGAGAATGCAGCGGGCTCCTTAGAAGGATCGTAGGTGCCGATCTCCTCGATGAAACGACCGTCTCTGGGGCTTCTGATATCAGCAACTACCACACGGTAGAAAGGTGCCTTCTTCTGTCCCATTCTTCTTAATCTGATCTTAACCATTTTAAATTGCCTCCTTAAAAATATTAATTATTATTCTTATTTATGCTAAAAGGGAAATTTCATCATCCCTCTTTTGCCTTTTCTTGTGCCCATCATTCCCGGGAGCTGCTTCATCATTTTTTTCATCTGCTCCTGCTGTTTGTACAGGCGGTTTACCTCTGCGATGTCAACTCCCGCGCCCTTTGCTATGCGCTTTTTGCGGGAGGGTGAAACAAGCTTGGGGTTTTCACGCTCCGCAGGGGTCATGGAGTAAATAATTGACGCAATGCGTTTCATCTGCGCCGAGGTCTCATCCTCGTCGATGTCGGGCATTTTGCCCTTTCCAAGACCTCCCATTCCCATGCCCGGAAGCATGTTCATGATTGATCCGAGGCCTCCCATTTTGTTCATCTGCTCAACGCTCATAAGGTAGTCGTTGAAGTCGAACTCGGCCTTCTTCATCTTTTTGGCGAGCTTTTCGGCCTCGTCCTTGTCGACTGCGGCCTCCGCCTTTTCGATGAGGGTGAGCACATCTCCCATTCCCAGAATGCGGGATGCCATACGGTCGGGATAGAACTGCTCAAGGTCCGAGAGCTTTTCGCCCATACCCACGAATAAGATGGGCTTCTGGGTAACCGCCCGGATTGAAAGTGCGGCACCGCCTCTTGCATCGCCGTCAAGCTTTGTCAGGATGACGCCGTCGATTCCGATTTCATCGGCGAAGGTCTTTGAGACATTTACCGCCTCCTGACCTGTCATGGCATCAACCACAAGAATACTCTGGGCAACATCCACAGTGGATTTGATTTCCTTAAGCTCATCCATCATGGCAGTGTCAATCTGAAGACGTCCTGCCGTATCAAGAAGAACGACCTTGTTGCCGTTCTTTTTGGCATGTTCAACTGCCTTTGCGGCGATTTCGGCGGGCTTTATCTTATCCCCAAGGGAAAAGAATTCAACCTCCTGCTTTTTTGCATTTACCTCCAGCTGTTCAATAGCTGCGGGACGGTAAACGTCACAGGCCACAAGAAGGGGATTTTTGCCCTTTGATTTCATCTTGCCTGCAAGCTTTGCGGCTGTGGTGGTTTTACCTGCACCCTGAAGGCCCAGCATCATGATAACCGTGATTTCCTGGCCGGGGCGATAGGCGATTTCGGTGGTCTCGGAGCCCATGAGGTTAACCATTTCCTCATTTACGATCTTGATGACCATCTGGGCCGGGTTAAGGCCTGAAAGCACATCGCTTCCTACGGCCCTTGCCTCAACGGATTTAACGAAATCCTTAACTACCTTGAAGTTAACGTCCGCCTCAAGAAGAGCAAGCTTAACTTCCTTTAAAGCAGCCTTGACGTCCTCCTCAGAAAGACGTCCCTTGCCGCGGAGATTTTTGAATACGTTCTGAAGTTTTGTAGAAAGACTCTCAAAAGCCATTAAAAATCCTCCAGAATACCGGCCGCAAGACCGGATATTGTTTTAAGCTCCTCAGCGGTAATGTCCGATTTTGAGGCCAGGGCCTCTATCTTTTCGATGTCATTTTTCGCCGAGAGAAATTTGGAGAGAAGCCCAAGCTTTGCCTCATAGTCCTCGAGGCTTTTGATGCTTCGCCTTACCATATCGAAGGCGGCCTGCCGGGTGATTCCCCGGTCCTGGGCGATTTCGGATAAGGATATGTCCTCCATGAGATACTCGGAAAGTATCTCCCGGCGGCTGTCCTTTAGAAGGGAGCCGTAAAAATCATATAAATATCCCTGATAAACCTTCTCATCCATACCTGCAATAATATATACAAACGAAAAAGGTTTGTCAAGATTTTTTTCTTGACAAACCTTATGTTTTGATTTTGAAACAATTTTTTGCAGATTCAGGTCGAATCCTGACCGGATTACAGGCTGGTTCTTACCACCTTGGGTCTGTAGCCCCCCTCATCAAGGGCAGTTAAAATGCGGTTTTTATGCTCGGTGCCGAAGGCCTCGAGGGTAATGCGAAGCTCAACTGCCGCATTTCTGTTGGTTGAGACAAACTGATTGTGCTCAAGCTTTATAACATTTCCCTGAACGTCCGCGATGGTCTCGGAAACTTTTGCAAGCATGCCCGGCTTATCGGGAAGGAGCACGGAAACGGTGAAGATTCTGTCACGGAAAATAAGTCCCTGCTGAACCACGGAGCTCATGGTGATGACATCCATGTTGCCGCCGCTTAAAATCGATACGATTTTCTTTCCCTCGCAGTCAAGCTGGTCAAGGGCCGCAATTGAAAGAAGGCCGGCATTTTCGAGGATCATCTTGTGGTTTTCTACCATGTCAAGGAAGGAAACAATGAGCTGGTCATCCTCCACAATGATGAGCTCGTCGAGGTTTTCCTTTACATAGGGGAAAAGCTTTTCTCCGGGCTTTTTGACAGCGGCGCCGTCGGCGATTGTGGAAGTAAATTCAAGGGCCGTGGGCTCTCCCTTCTCAAGGGACATTTCAATGCAGTTTGCGCCTGCGGGCTCAACACCTACGATTTTTATGTCTGGGTT
>R05__coassemble_873_pt1 | contig 12066 bp, 14 predicted proteins | sample R05__metabat2_high_PE_036 | metagenome-assembled genome bin R05
AAATTCCCCCTCGTATATGTCGATATTCACCCCTTTGAGTATCTGTGTTGTAATCTCACCGCTCTGATAAGACTTGCGTATGTCACGGGTGCTCAAAAGGACCTTGTTAAACCTGTATTCCTCGGTAAGCTCCTGATTGTCAAGGATGGCTATGCCTATAAAGCCCGCCATTATCTCAAGGGCGTCCGCAATTTCCTCGTCAATGGGCTCTCCGCCGGCAAACCTGACCATCTGGACACAGCCGATAAGGTCGGAACCGCAGTAGATTGGCACGACTATCCCGGAGATTACCTCCTCATTTTCGAAGTCCACGTCGGTAATGGGATCATCGCCCTTCCTGTAGGTGAGGTTCTTTACGGTTTTTCCCGTGGATGCGCACTGTCCCACAAAGCCCTCCGTATTGCCGTGGGCTATGGAGGTAAAGTCATAGGGCCCAAACCAGAAGGATGGGCGAAGCATTGTCTTCTCACTGTTCTCCCGCCACAGGATGGACGCATCCGGCTCGAAAGACTCGTGTATGAGCCTTAGGCCATTATGAAGCGCCTCATCGATCGTGGATGATTTAGAGACGAGAGAGTTAATCTGACCTATAACTCTGTAATATTTGAACAGCATTTCATTCATAATTGTCGCTCCGATTAAAATCCGAACAAAGGCGCCCCGTTAAAGAGCGCCTCTGATTTTGCCGCAAAATTCTTAAGGATACCGCCGGGTTTCCTGACATGTTTCTATAAGCCCCCGGTAATTCCAATATTCTGGCCGGTCATGGAAGCCCCAGCGTCGGACAGCATGTGCGCCATGACAGGAATGACCTCCTCGACCTTGATATTTCTTCCAAGCGGGCTGTTGGCTGCGTTTTGCTGAACGATCAGCTCGGGAATTTCCGACAGATATTTTGTCTCCATCATGTCCGGAGACACTCCGTTCACCGTGATGCCCTTGTCCATATACTCCACCGACAGGGACTTCATCAGTCCCAGCAATGCGTATTTTACAGTCGTATAGGCTGACTGATATTTTGCCGGCATTCCCAGTGTGTTGTTTGTCAGCATGAAAACAATTCTGCCGTATTTCTGTTTGGACATGCCGGGAATGAAAGCCTTCAAAATGCTCACAATCGAATGAACAGAGACCTCCCAGCCCGATTCGAAGTTTTCCCAGGCGTCCTTGTGAAACTGCTTGCTGTATACCTTTGGGGCAGGTAAGTGCACAATGTTGTTGGGAAGTTTACCGTTTGCTTTAATGGCTTCAATCATCGCCTCCACGCCGGCGGGCGAAGAAAAATCAGCCTGCAGCGGAAGGATCTCTGTTTCGGCGGACACCTCGTCAACAAGCGCCGCAAGATCATCGCTCATGTGAAAATACTGGGCATAGATAAGTTCATAATCCTTATAAACTTTTTTGATAAGCTGCATTCCCACTTCAGAGGAAGCCCCGGTTACCAATAATATTTTTTCCATAATCCTTATTCGAGAAAACCCACCTTAAGAGTTCCTCTTACCACCTTTTTCCCTGATTGATTTTTAATTTCCACACTGATGACTGCCTGGCGGACAGACTCATTCAGTTCTTTTACCTTTCCCGTCACGGTCAGCCTGTCGCCGATAAATACCGGTGATGCAAATTTGATTTCAACCTGCTGAATCAGACAGTACTTTCCCGGAAGGTACACACCGCCAAGGGTGGATATCAATGATGCTGACAGCATGCCGTAAACCACCCGGTCGGCAAATCCATGTTCCACGGCATATTCCTTGTCATTGTGCAGTGGATTGATGTCTTCCGTCGTTTCCAGAAACCGTCTCATGTCCTCCGCCGAAACCGTATGCTCAAAGGATTCCGATAAACCGATATCCAGGTCTTCGAATTTGTAAGTGTTCATTTGATTGCCTCCGCAATCCTCGCAGCGCCGCAGCCATCGACCAGGGACTGCATTTTGCTGCTTACAGTCATCCATCTGTGTCCATCATTTAAGCCTTCTATTTCCTGCAATATCCTTTCAAGGCATCCATCCATATCCTCCCGCACATCTCCTGCATAGGGGATGAGTCCTGCCTCTGAAAAGCCCTTAGCGATACCCAGCTGGTTGTCGGCAAGTGTGTACATTACCGACGGCAGCCCGCAGGCACACAGCTCGTAGGTGGTAGAACCACCCGCTGTAATGCAGATATCGCAGGACTTCATATAATCGCCCATATTCGGAATATTATATAAAAGGTGAACGGATGGGTCGGTTCCATACTCGGCCTCCAGTGTCTGCCTGTTTACATTAAAGGCTCCCATCACGCAGTAAAAGGTTTTATTTTTAAAGGCGGCTGAAGCCTTTAGCTTATGCAAAATATTCCCAAGCATATTCAGGTTGTCCGTTCCGCCGGAGGTGATAAGGATTTTATTAATACCTGAAAAGCTGCGGGGCTGCACACCTTCAAACTCATCACGAAGCGGAGCATAGGATGGTCCGAGCAGGAGTTTGGGGAGTTTTCCCTCATCACCATAAAGTTTCAGATAGCCTGCCTCATCGGCATAGATATTATAGTTGATCAACCTGCTCACAGGATATGGGAAGGCAGCAAGATCATCAATATAGGTCACCTCAGTGATGCTGTTTAGTTCTGAAAGGTATTGCTCGGTGACAAAATAGTCATCTATCAGGAGTTTTTCTATATTGCGCTCCTTTATAAGCCTGCACATGTCTGGAAGCTCTGACCCAAGGTCATTCCAGACAGAGTGAAGGCAGATGATTTCCTCCGCCATCTTCGGATTTCTCTCCCGGATAAACCCTGCAGTCTCTTCATCGGCTGCTATAAATATCACCCTGCATCCGGCAGAGCGCAGCTTCCGCGCTATGGAGAGACAGCGCATGACATGGCCGGTTCCTATTTTATTGTTCGCATCCGCGCGTATGTATATTTCTCTCATGCGTTTATCTTGAATGTTTGCCTATGCCAAGCAGCTTCCTAAAATCGCTTATCTTCATGTCATAGGAATCAATCATTTCCTTATACGAGAGTCCATCCTTAACCGAATGATAGCTTCCCTGACCCAACGCCTTTTTCTTCAATTCTCCCCAGGATTCATAGTGTTCCAGGGTCTTCATGAAAAGCTCCTTGGCAGCGCTGTCCAGCTTGTAATAGCTGCTGTGCAGAGTATCCTCCCCTGTAAAATCCACCATTTCCTGGGCAATGATATATCCCTTATCAAGTGCTGCATCCATGTAATGGATTGTCACACCTTTCGGAGTATCATCTATAATGCTCCACAGGTTCGGGTCCGCTCCTCTGTTAAAGGGCAGAAATGAATTGTGAATGTTAACTATATTTCCGGAGAGTGCAGCTATTATCTCGGCCGAAACAATGTATCGGTATGTATAGCTCACAGCGAGATCAAAATGCTGCGCAAGCACCCATGATAAATCAAGTCTCTCTGTTGTAGTAATCACCTCATGACCTGCAGCTTCTATTTGTTCAAACAGCTCTACTGCACATGGATTATTATAAAGACCCAGAATTTTCATTCTAAATTCCTCTTAAGCAGCAGTTTCATGGCTAAAATGCAGCCATAAGTGCTCATACCGATACAATGTACTATTCCTGCTTTTCTTCTACATTAAGTCCATCAAGCATCTCCTGCGTAACAGGCATGCCCCTCTTTATGGAAACAGTTGAAGTTTTTCCCAACAGCTGCCCTATGTTTTTAGGCAGTACGCCATACCCCGGCCTGATGATGCCCAGGTTTTCCGTGGAGAAAACATCTCCGGGCGCTATGTCCTTAATCACAAAAAGGCTTCTTCTGAATACTGTGGAGGACTGCTCATTTTCGCTGAGACTGTAATCCGGACCCTGGGCGATACGCCTGGCAGCCCGGACATTCCGTATCATCTCGGCGAAGCCGTCCATGGTCATACTGAAGGCAGAATCCGCGCTCTCCACGCCCTCAAGCTTTACATGCTTTTCGATAACGCAGGCTCCGAGGGAAACGCCCACGACATCTGCCAGAAAGCCCTCGCTGTGGTCGGAGAGGCCCACCGGAACACCAAACCGCTCCTTCAAATCGGGGATATTGGCGAGGTGCATATCCTCCCAGTTCGCAGGGTATTCACTGCAGCATTTAAGCAATACTATATCCTCGTTGCCCATGCGCCTGCAGGCAGCCACCGCATCCCCTATCTCTTCCACGGAGCCCATGCCACAGGAGATGATCATGGGCTTGCCCTTCGAAGCAGCATACTCGATGAGAGGAATATCCACGAGCTCGAAGCTGGCTATTTTGTAGGCTTCGCAGCCTATGCCTTCGAGAAAATTAACAGCCGCCCTGTCAAAGGGTGTTGAGAGAAAATCCATTCCCAGGTGCTCGCACTCTTCCTTGATACGGGCCTGCCACTCATAGGGAGTGCCTGCATCGCAGTACAAGTCGTAGAGCTTGTAGCCGTCCCAGAGTCCGCCCTTTATACGGAAATATTCATTGTCGCAGTCTATGGTCAGGCTGTCCGCCGTGTAGGTCTGAATCTTCAGACAGTCCGCGCCTGCAGCAGCCGCCTGCCTTACAATCTCCAGTGCATTTTCAAGACTTCCGCCATGATTTGCACTCATCTCTGCTATAACATAGATTTCATCGTTGCTTATTTTTTCTTTTAAATGAAACATATACGTACCTTCATGCGTAAAATTTCCGATGCACAATTTGCAAGTATTATATCATAGATTATGCATTATCATCTTTCCTTCTGCAAAGCCCTCTCAACACAGGAAAGAACAGACCGCCAACTGCATTCCCCGCGGTCATGATCAAAAGGTATACAAAGGTGTTAAGGCTCCAGACCTTTGCCACGGAAAAATAAAACATGTTGGCAATACAGTGCTCAAAGCCGCACAGGATAAAGACTACCACACCAAAGAAAAGGGCAAGATATTTACCCACTTCATGGGGATTTGTTTTATACCCCTCCACGCCTATGTAGATGAGCATATTGCAGAATACTGCCAGTATAAAAATACTGAGCATGGAATCATTGAGCTTGACGCTGCAGATTGCTGCCGCTATATCCTTCATGTTCGCCCCCACCCTTGTCAGAAGAAGGAGCCGGGCGCTGCAAAAAGTGCCCACCAGATTTCCCAGCCATATGATCACCACATCCAGCAGATAATCAAGGCTGTTTTCCAGGCAATAGCATACCTTTCCCGTATACAAATTCAGTCCAAAGACGCATATCGTAAACAGGCCTATGGTGAAAAGTGTTGCCCCAAGCGCTTTGTTTTCCACTGACAAAAACACCGCTCCGCCGATTGAAATGCATACACCTGCCAAAACCGCTTTGATAAATGTGTTAAGCTTCTCTCTCATCGTTTATATCCTTTCAAGTCAAACGATTTTTAATTTTACAGCATTTATTATAACAATATTTCTCCGAAATTTCTCTGTCTGCACTTGACAAATTTGCCATGCAAGGTTAAAATCGCCTCAACTGAATAAGGTTATAAACCGATGAGGGAGAGAAGTAGCCTTACATGATGACTTAGAGAGAGCTGTGATGGTGGGATGCAGTAGGATAGTGTCTGGTGAATGGACTCCTGAGGGCGTGGTCAAATGCAAAACGCAGAGTATTCCACGACGTGATGACATACGTCAGTTGTCTGGGATATGTTGGTATCCTGTAAGAGCATAGGCAGGTCCTATGAATTCAAGGTGGCACCGCGGATTAAAAAAATTATTCGTCCTTGATAGAAAGAAGATTTCTATCAGGGGCTTTTTTATTTGAAAATTGCCGAAAAGAAATCTTCCAACCAACACGTTTCAAAAAGGAGGAAGAAACATGATCAAAGAAGCAATTGAAAAAATCGTAAACAAAGAGGATCTGACCTACGACGAGGCCTATCAGGTAATGAGCGAAATCCTCAGAGGAGAGACCACTTCCACTCAGAACGCAGGCTTCCTGTGTGCCCTGTCAGCCAAGAGCGCAAAGGCCGAGACTGCCGATGAAATCTGCGGCTGTGCAGCAGCCCAGAGAGCTGTGGCAACTCCCGTGGACTGCGGCGATATGGAGATTTTCGAAATCGTAGGTACCGGCGGAGCCCATTCCAACAGTTTCAACATCTCAACCACCTCTGCCTTCATCTGCGCAGCAGGCGGCATGAAGGTTGCAAAACACGGAAACCGCGCAGCCTCTTCCCTTTCCGGCGCAGCAGACTGCCTCGAAGCCCTCGGAGTCAACATCAATCAGGATCCCGACAAGTGCGTGGAGCTTTTGGAAAAGGCCGGAATGTGCTTTATTTTCTGCCAGAAATACCATCTGTCAGCAAAATATGTGGCACCCATTCGAAAGGAGCTGGGATTCAGAACCGTATTTAACATCCTTGGCCCCTTATCTAATCCTGCAAACCCGAAGATCCAGCTCCTCGGTGTCTATGACGAATACCTGGTGGAGCCTCTGGCAAAGGTACTGATGAGCCTCGGCGTTGAGCGCGGCATGGTAGTATACGGTACCGACAGACTTGATGAGATCTCTCTTTCAGCTCCGACTCAGATCTGCGAGTTTAAGGATGGCTGGTCAAAGACCTACACCATCAAGCCCGAGGATTTCGGAATGGAAAGATGCACCAAAGATGATTTAAAGGGAGGCACAGCGAAGGAAAACGCCGCCATCACCATCGACATCTTAAAGGGCCAGAAGGGCCACAAGAGAAACGCCGTTCTCTTAAATGCCGGCGCCGCTCTTTACCTTGGCGGAAAGGCCGACAGCATCGCTGCCGGCATCAAGCTTGCCGCAGAACTGATCGATTCCGGCAAGGCCCTCGAGACCATGAACAAGGTAATCCAGATAAGCAACGAGGTATAAGGAAGCGTCGCGAACTTAATTACCGCAAAGGACTAGAATAAAGAGGCGTCCCCCGTTAAATAACGGGGGACGCTTTAATTTACCTCGCAGCCTATTTATTCAGTACTTGATCTTTGAGAACACCTTCTTGTCTACGATAGCCCTCTTATAAACCTCGGCATTTGTCATGCCCTTGTCCTCTATGAGGTAGAGAAGATACTCTGAGAAGGTATCGGACATATGCTTCATGCGCTCCTGAAGTTCGGATTCATGCAGCTCACTAAAATCCTCAACACACGCAGCATCCATCCTGCTGGCACGCAAGGGCATTCCCGACGACCTTGCATTTCGCAGCGGAACCCGGTTGTATGACCTGACCTCAAGTAGTTCATCATTATAACACTGCCGAAATGTAACCTCGGGCTCATCCTTTTTTTCTTCGGAGGTATAATTGCGCTCTATGTAAGACCCCAGGCCCAGTCGGATGTTTTTATCGGTTTTAACCGGCCTGTCATCCGGCACCACAAGATAAATATGCATCCTGCGGCTCAAAGGAAAGGCTCTGATTTCATCCACCGCAATGCGCATTCCTTCCTCCATAGGATAGTCAGCGCCTCCGACAGAAATCAGGGGGAATGCAATGAACTTTTGTCCTTTCTCACAGGCAAGCTGCAGGCCCTCCCGGTAGCAGGAACGAAGTTCCTCTTCCCCAGCGTTGCCTTCAGCGGACAGCAGGCTTACATCGCACTTCATTTTTGTTATATCATCGCGAACTATTTTTAATGACATGCTGCCTCCTCCATAGTTTTTTATCCTCTCTTTTATTTGGTATCCTTACGCAGGATATTCAGATACTCTTCATAAGAGAACACCCTGTTACGTGACGCATTTGTCGTTTCCGTGAGTATACCTGCCTGAATCAATTTCCCCACAGCAGCCGATACCGTGTTATAGCTTACTCCAAGATCAGTCGCTGTTCTCTTGATATCAATGATAGGATATTGCTCTATATAATCGAAAACTCTTCTTACATTATCATTTTTTCTTGCGGTAGCAGGAAGTTTGTGGATGTTGCCCTCATGGAGAGCAGACAACTTTTCGACAGTAGCCAGAGAATCTTTTGCCGCTGCCGATACCGCTTCAAGAAAGAACCCTACCCACTGTTCATAATTCCCGCTTCTTCTTACCTCTGAAATACGGTCATAGTATTCAATCTGATTCTTTTTCAGGAAGTAGGAAATATAAATAATCGGTTTAGATATATACCCATGTTCCATAAGATATAGTAATATCATCAGTCGTCCGACTCTTCCATTTCCGTCAAGGAACGGATGGATTGTTTCAAACTGATAATGGATCAACGCAATCCTGATAAGTGGATCATAATCATCCCCTTCGTTCATATATCTTTCCAAATCAGTCAGTGCAACATTCATATCCTCCACATTCGGCGGAATATATCTTGCCTCCTTAAGTGTACAGTTAGCCGCACCTATCCAGTTCTGTGATCTACGAAATTCGCCTGGATTCTTTTCCTGTCCTCTAACCCCTGCAAGAAGCTCCTGATGGATTTCTCTTAAAAGCCTGTTGCACAAAGGCAGCTTATCCAATCTGCCAATCGCATGTGTACAGGCTCTCACATAATTGATGACATCTCCAACATCAAGATTTGTGTTTCCGTCAACCCCAGGATCAAGAACATCATCCAATGTACACTGCGTACCTTCTATCTGTGAAGAAATAAGCGCTTCTTTTCTTACATACATGGAAATGAAGAGCTCTACATTCGGTATGAGCTTTGCCGCTGTATCAAGCCTTACCAGATCTCTATTGGCTTCTACCAGCTTCTTTACTATATCGCTGTTTATATTAAGCTCCGGATTCGGAGGCAACGGCGAAGGCTTAAATGACTGATATTCCGCTTCACCACTCAGATTCGTTACCAATTCACCTGATCTACCCATAAGAACCCCCTTATATTTGAAATAACAATTCTATAATACAGCGCTTATTTCAAAATGCAAAGCATTTGTTGAAATAAGCTTGGATTTTTACAACTTATATTTCAAAATTTATAGAAATCGTGACGCACCATATATAATTTTGTCTTAAACTCATAATATCCGCACTGCTCGGTGCCATCTGGTACGTAATACATCTATCTTTCCTCCAAATAAAAAATGCAGCTGTTCATTTGTTTAAACAGTTGCATTATACCATGGAATTTAAGGAGCCATTCATCTGTAAATAAGATCGAGATGGTTGTCCTAATTACTCATGCGATATTTCAAGCATATCCAGCAGCCTTATAAACGTGTCCTGTCCGTCAAGGCAGGTATCTGTAAGATAGCCTTTCTCATTTTCCCATTCACTGAGCCCTCTGTAATAAAAGCTCTTTTTTGCATCCTCGATGATAAATGGAATTACGTTATGATGTAGGCATTCCTTTAATGCCACAAGTCTTCCAACACGTCCGTTCCCGTCCTGGAATGGATGGATGTGCTCAAACCTGGCATGAAATTCAATGATGTCTTCTAACGTTACATTTTCCTTGGCATTATACTCATCAATAAGAGCTTTCATGTGGTTATGCACTTCAGATGGTTTTGAAGTTTCTCTTCCTCCCACAACATTTGCCCGTTTCTTATAGTCACCTACCGCAAACCAGGTAAGAGTAGAATCCTTGGTATCATGCTTTAGGATATAATGCAGCTGCTTAATGATATCTTCCGTAAGTTCATCCTCTGCGACATCGATCACATAATCAATTGCCCTGAAATGATGGACCGTCTCTAAAACATCATCCACAGGTACCCCATCCTGGGCATCAAGGGTATTTGTCTCGAAGATCATTCTCGTCTGATCCTCGGAAAGCTTACTTCCCTCGATATGGTTTGAGTTGTATGTCATCCTGACTTGGAGCTCATGATAAAGGCCACCTGACAGCTTCATTTCCTTTTCTTCTCGGAGAATCTGAAGAATATGATTATCGGAAATCTCCCTCACAATCGCATCCGGGGACAGGCCCAGGTAATCTGCAATCTTCTGAACGCTTCTCTTGGATAGCTTCCCGCCCTTGGCGATTTTTGCAACAGTTCTGGTAGAAAGCCCAAGTTCTGTGGAGAGTTCTGTCTTTCCTATGCCCTTTTCCTTCAGTGCTTTTTCGAGACCATCATATGAAATCATGTCTGACATACCTCCTTAAATCTTTACTTATTTTACCATGGCGTTTTACCAAAAGTAAAGTTTTGGCAGGATATAAAGTAAAGAAGTAAAGATTGGCTGGGATTTTATAATTCCAATAAAGCGCCTCACAACGGGTTGGGAGCTTTTTGTCAGGATCACCATATTCTAAATCAGTCTGAGAAAATCGGCAAATTTTCCGAAGCAATAGTGTATTACGGTAACGCCATATATGTTGCCATCCTTTTTATACATGTAGCCCAATATAATCGACAGCACACCTGCCCCCAACATCATGGGCAGGCCATACTGGAAATGCAACGACATAAAATACAATGAGGTGAGCCATATCGACATAGTTCTTCCATATTTTCCATCAAAAGCCCTGGCTAAAGAGGTCTGAACTCCGCCACGGGCCAAAAATTCCTGAAGCAGGGCTGTAAACAGATATTTTATCAGGCGAAAGTCCACCTGATTCCAGTCCCAAAATGGAACTCCTACTGGGAAATATGATGGCGCGAACTTCATTACCGCCAGTTTAACAATGCAAAACGCCACAAACAGGATTCCAACTCTTATGGCAGTGCGTTTCAATGTTGGAACAATATTTTCAATACTCAGTCCGAAATCTTTAATGCGCAGGCTTGTTTTCCGCATTAATATAAAAAGCGCAGCTAATCCCATCAGTTCCATAATTATCGTAAGATAACCCACATCAAAGATCTGACCTGTGCGCATCCAGATGGAAACACCTACCGTCCACAGGCATGCTATGAGGAAAAAACATGTCAGAACAGCTGTTGAATCACGTCGTTTTTCATTTTCCCTCTCCAGGTCAGTCTGATTGGAAAATGTAAAGACGAATTCACGCCCTTCCATTGCGGTGCAAGCAGTAAAAAGCGCAAATTTTTCGTCATTTTTATTCGTAAAATGGATCAGGCGTCCGCTATGAGGCTCCTTTGTCATGATTGACTCTATTATGAGATCTACAAGTTCGTCATTGCTATGCCGCAGATCAGACAGCCCCTCTATAAATGAAATTGTTTCCTCATCTGTTAAGAGGAATATTGACCTCGCATATGTATTGGCATAGATTATCCTTCTGTCAGCGTTAATGATGAGAACACCTTCATCCATAGTGTCCAGCGCATATTCTTTATTGCCCATTTATTCCACCTATTTAGATTATTCGTAATCAATTCTTTCAATCTGAAATATCACAGATCTAGTCCATCAGAGCAGCATGCAATCATGGTATTCTCCTCAGTTCTGAGCAGTGTGGCATCTTAGGGCCACCGGCTACAGTATCAGGCCTCTCTCGATTCGCTTATTCATATCTCTGCTTCAGTCGGCTCAAAGTTTCACCCCTCGGCGAGTTCCCGCATTGCATTCATTATCAGATCTGCAAATTTCTTTATGCTGCTAGTATCTACGCCTCCGCAAGAAAGCGCATCAGAAATTGCCGTGTGCGCTATGCCCTTCGGGCGGCCTGTGGACCCGGAAGTATAAATAATATGAGTAATCTGCTCGGGACAGATCGGTTTAAGTTCTCTCTTTGGATCTGTACCATTAATCAGATCCTCGACAAAATATATCTGGAAATTTCTGTTTCTCAGCCCCGGTCTATTATTGAGAATGCTCCTTGTAGTAACCAAAGTACGGCTGCCTGCATTTTCCATAATGTATATGATTCGATCTTCAGGATATTCATCCGTCATAGGGATGTAAGTGATTCAGAACGGACAGCCCCAATCTCAAGCGGAAATACATAGGATTTTCGATCTAGCAAAAGTCCAATGGTCCCGCGAACCTGCCGGGACAGCAATGAAAAAGCCACCCGGTCGGAAAGTTGATCCAGTTCCAGGAAACTCAGTGTCCGGTCTGTCGCAATAATGGAAGTTTTCTCCGGATTTTCCTTTGCGATTTCACGAATCCTATCCGGAAACAACATAACGTCAGTCATAAAAATTTACCCTCTGTGCTTGGTTGGAATGAAGATGTACGAAGCCTACGACCATCATCGTACTCAGATAAGCAGGCTGTTTGCATCCAATAAAAATTCTTTCACGCCC
>R05__coassemble_889_pt1 | contig 11912 bp, 10 predicted proteins | sample R05__metabat2_high_PE_036 | metagenome-assembled genome bin R05
CCGGTGACCTTCCAATAGCCTGATGCGGTCTTGATGTTTGAAATGTTGATTACATCGTTTGCCTTGACGGTTCCCTCAATGAGAAGGTTGTCATTTGAGTCGTAGATTTCAATCTCAAGCTTCTTGCAGCCGGTGGCCTCCATGTCAGAGGATGAAATGGTGCGCTTGTATGAGTAGTAGGTTGTTCCGGCACCTGCCGAAACAACGAGATTTACGCTTGTTCCCTCTGATGCTGAGGTTCCCGCCGCGGGATCCGTGCTGATGACATTGCCGGCGGCAACGGTAGAGCTGTTGGCGGTTGTGATTGTGCCTACCTTGAAGCCCTGATTGCCGAGAACTGTGCCCGCATCGGTCTGGGTAAGGTTTGTAACATCGGGAATGCTTGACTTCTGAGCGCCCTGACTTACAACGATTGCGATTGTCTCACCTGCCGCGAGCTGGCTGCCCTCCACGGGAGACTGGGAAATTACATTGCCCTCGGCAACGCTGCTGCTGTAAGAATAGGTGCGGGTGTACTGGAAGCCTGCGTTGGAAAGGGCGGTAACGGCGTCGGCCTCGGTGTAGCCCACAACGCTGGGAACCTCGGTGGTGGAGGTGCCGGTGGCGCTTATGGCAACATAAACCGTCTCGTTGCGACCTACAAGGGTTCCCTCTTCAATGCTCTGGCTTGCAATAAGTCCGGGCTCATATTCATCAGTCTCAATTTCGCCCTGTGACTTAATGCCAAGGCCGATTTCATTGAGGGCTGTGGTTGCCTCGGAAATGCTCATGCCGAGGATGTTGATCATCTCAACCTGGGTTGAATCCTCGGAGATTTCGGTATCATCGCCGGAATCGGACTTTTTGCTTCCTCCGATGATTCCGGTCATGCTCAAAACAAGGTAAACAATGAGGATTACAATGATTGCACCCGCAACGATTCCGAGAATGGTAATGAGCTTCTCAATCTTGGGGTTGAGGAGTGCATCATCCTCATCATCCTCATCCTCATCGTCGTAATCATCTTCCTCCTCTTCCTCATCCTCGTCGAAGTCCTCGTCATAGTCGTCCTTGAGAAGGAAACCGAAGCCGCCCGATTTGGCGGGTTTTTCTTTCTTTTTGACAGGCTCAGGCTCCGCTGTGACGGGAGCTGTCTCCTGGCGGATCTGATTCATCTCGCCGGCGGAAATAACACGGGTTGCCTCCTGGGCCTCAGGGGTGATGACGAAAGCCTCGTTGGGGCTGATAAGCGCTTTTTTAAGGTCAAGGATGAGCTCGCCAAGGGTCTGGTAACGCTTGTCGGGGCTCTTCTGTGTACATTTTCCAACAATGAGCTCGATGCTGATGGGGCAGTCCGGAACCATTGCGGCAATGTCAGGAAGATCTGTCTGAAGATGCTGGATCGCGATGGATACAGCATTCTCGCCGTCGAAGGGCACACGTCCCGTGAGCATCTCGAACATTACGATACCCAGGGAATAAATGTCGCTTCGCTGGTCAACATAGCCGTTTCGTGCCTGCTCGGGGGAAATGTAGTGGACCGAACCCATGGCCTCGGTTGAGACGGTGTTTCCGGTTGCGGCCCTTGCGATACCGAAATCGGTGACCTTAACCTTGCCCTCTGCGGATATCATGATGTTCTGGGGCTTGATGTCACGATGGATGATTCCCTTGGTGTGGGCAGCCTCAATACCTCGTGAAACCTGGATTGCGATACTGGTTGCCTCCTTGAAGCTAAGGCGTCCCTTCTTTTCGATGTAGGTTTTGAGGGTGATTCCCTCGATGTATTCCATGATGATGAAGGACTCGCCGTTGTCATTTCCGACGTCATATACATTAACGATGTTGGGGTGCTCAAGTCCCGCTGCAGCCTGCGCTTCGGTTCTGAACTTGTTGAGGTAGGTTGTGTCCTCGGCAAACTCGCTCTTAATGACCTTGATTGCGACATAGCGTCCGAGAATTGCATCCTTTGCCTTGTAAACATAGGACATTCCGCCTGCGCCAATCTGCTCAAGTATTTCGTATCTATCCTGTAAAAAAGTTCCTGGAGTTAACATATAACTAATCCTTCCTTTTAAATCGCTATAACTGTGATGGTGATGTTGTCCGTTCCGCCTGCCTCATTGGCCGCGCTGACCGCCGCCTCCGCAATAAGCTTCGGGTCTCTTTTGTCCATGACAATGCCGAAGAGCTCTTCGTCAGTTACCATGTTTGAAAGGCCGTCGGTGCACATGATGATGTAACCGCCCGGCGCAACATCCCGCTCGAAGACGTCCGCCTCAACCTGGGGCTCGATACCGAAGGCCCTGGTGATTTTGTGTCTGTCGGGGTGAACCCTGGCCTCGTCGCTTGTGAGAATGCCGCTTCGCACCAGTTCCTCAACCACCGAATGGTCCCGGGTGATCTGGGTGATGCCGTCCTTTGTAATGTAGTAAAGCCTGCTGTCGCCAATGTTCAGCACCACAAGCTTGTTGTTTTCAATCACCGCCTCCACCATGGTGGTTCCGCAGCCGGCCTTCGCAATGTCTTTTACGGACTCGGCATAGAGCATGCCGTTCGCGCGCTCAGTTGCATCCAAAAGAACCTCCTCGGTGTCAATGGAAGTTGCAACCTTTACGCTCTCTAGCAGGGACTCAACGCCAAAGTGAGAGGCGAACTCTCCGGCATTGTGGCCGCCCATACCGTCAGCGACAATATAAAGATTCGGCAGTACGCCGACAGGAGTGTCAGAGGAAAAGTAGAAATCCTGGTTGTTGCTTCTGACACGACCCTGATTCGTAAGTGAATAGGTTATCATAAATAAAAAATTCTCCCGGGCATAGCCCTCCTTAATCAGAGTTTTTCACAGCGATATGACGGCGCCTTAGCTGTCCGCAGGCTCCGTCTATATCTCGACCCATTTCTCTTCTTATAGTAACATTTATACCGCATTTTTCAAGTTTATTTTTGAATGCATGGACCGCCCCGTCGGTGGCGGATTCGTAGCTTCTCTCCTCGATGGGATTGACCGGAATAAGGTTAATGTGACCGCAGGAAGGAAAATGGGAAAGGTTTGACCTGAGAAGGGCGATAAGCTCGTCCGCATCCTCCTTCGAATCGTTCACGCCGCTTATGAGGGTGTACTCAAAGGAAAGGCGCCTTCCTGTCTTTTCAAAATAGGAATCGCAGGCCGAAAGCACCTCCTCCACAGAATAAGCCTTAGCAACAGGCATAAGCTTCTCGCGTTTTTCCTGGGATGAGGCGTGAAGGGAAAGGGCAAGGGTGATTCCAAGGCCCTCCTCGGCAAGTCGGTTGATGCCGGGCACAAGGCCGCAGGTGCTGACGGTGACATTGCGGAGGCTGAGGTTCTTTCCCTTTGGATGCGATATTAAACGCAAAAATTTAATCACGTTTTCATAGTTATCCATAGGTTCGCCGCTGCCCATGATAACCACATGGCCGACCTTTTCATTTGTATGACGCTCAATGGCATAGATCTGCTCCAGCATTTCCCCGGCAGTCAGATTGCGCACAAGGCCGTCAATAGTTGAGGCGCAGAAGGAGCAGCCCATTCTGCAGCCCACCTGGGATGATATGCAGACGCTGTTGCCGTAATGGTAGCGCATGAGGACACTCTCTATAAGGTTGCCGTCCCCCAGGGAGAACAGATACTTGCGGGTGCCGTCGGAACTGATCTTACAGTCCACGATTTCAAGGCCCGCAAGGTCGTGTTGTTTTGTTAATTCTTCTTTTAATTTCTTTGGAACATTCAGCATTTCATCGTAGGATGAAACCTTCTTCACGTGAAGCCAGTCAAAGATCTGGGCTGCGCGAAACTTCTTATCGCCGCAGGCCGTGACTGCTTCCTCCAGTTCTTCAATTGTAAGGCTTCTGATATCAGCCATCTTATTTCCTTTCAAGCACAGCTATATAGAAGCCGTCATTGTGAAGCGTTTTGTCGGGGAAGAGCTGAAGCCTTCCGACCTCTGTAAACTCCGGATTTTCCGCAAGGAACCTGTCGGTGTTTCCGTCGTTTTCCTCCTTTGTGATGGTGCAGGTGGAGTAGACGAGCCTTCCGCCGTGCTTTACGTAGCCGCAGGACGCCTTCAGTATGTTATACTGCAATTCTGCGAGGTTTTTTATCTTTGTTAAATCACAATTATATTTTATTTCGGGTTTTTTGCCGATAACTCCGAGTCCCGAGCAGGGGAGGTCGCAGATCACCCTGTCACATTTTTCAGTGAGATTTTCATCTGTCACAGTTGCATCCCAAACCTGGGCGTCGATGTTTGAAAGCCCCAGTCTGTCAATGTTTTCCTCGATGAGGGATACCTTGTCCTCGGTAAGGTCACGGGCCAGTACATGTCCGGTGCCGCCCATGAGCTGTGCCACGTGGGTGGCCTTTCCGCCGGGTGCGGCGCACACATCCACCACCTCAAGGCCCTCTTTTATATCGGCAGCCAAAGCCACGGCCATAGAGCCTAAATCCTGGATATAAAATCCTCCTTTAATAAATAAGGGGTGGCTTGCCGGATCCGAAAGGCCCTTTACATATATGGCATGAAGGGTTTTGCCGAAGATATTTTCTATTTCAGTGACGGAAACCTCCGCCCCGCATTCACGAAAATCCCGCAGAAGCTCTTCTTCGCCCACCACAGTTTCATTCGCCCTTACGAAGAAGCCGTCCTGTGAAAGAAATGCCTCGCAGATTTCCTTTGTCTTCTCGGCGCCGTACTCTGCGGTCCACATTTTGTATATTTCCTCGGGAACAGAAAGCCTTACATGCTCCGGAATGCCGCTCACGTTGTCCTTATTTCTTGCGACAGAGCGCAAAACGCCGTTCACAAAGCCGGAAAGGCCGTACATTCCCCGCTTTTTAACAAGTTTTACAATCTCGTTTACGGTGGCATGCTCGCCGATGGAGTCCATGTAGTGGATTTCATAGGTGCCCATCCTGAGAGCAGTGCGGATAAGGGGCTTCATCTTGCCGATTTTGACCTTACTTTCCCTCGAAATAAGGTAATCAAGCTCGATAAGGCGCTCCACTGTGCCCTCGCACTCCCGGAGAATCAGGTTCTTCGTATGCCGGTCAAGATATGCGTACTTTGAGAGCACGGCATTTGTAACCCTGTCCGAAAATTCACCGTTTTCAAGGATTTCAAGGAGGGCATCTAAAATTATTTCGCGTTCATTTACCATGGATTGTTCTTTCTGCAATGATTCTTTCGCAAATGTTCATTCGCCAAATATTCGTTTACCAAATATTCGTTCCGCAAATGTTCATCTCGCAGGCAGCGGCTTACTCAAAATAAGTTTTTTCTTCAATCTTATAGCCCCGAAGAAAGGCTGCTGTTTCCATCCGCTTTTTGCCCTCAGGCTGAAGCTCGAGGATCTCAAGGGTGCCGTTTCCGGTTCCCACAAACATTCTGTCCTTCTTCACTCCGATTTCGCCGGTTGTAAGCACAGCATTCTCTGAAAGCACTGCTGCTGACCATAGTTTAATCATCTTTCCACCAAGATAACAGAAGGCTGAGGGCCATGGATTCAGGGCTCTTATCTGTCTTTCTATGTCAGTTGCCGGCTTAGCAAAATCAATTCTGCCCATCTCTTTTTTGATCTTGCCGACCTTGGTTGCCTTTTCATGTTCCTGGGGAACTGGCTTAAGCTCATCAATCTTTTCGAGGGCCTCTACAATGGCCTCGCCCCCAAGTACCGCAAGCTCATCAAAAAGCTTTCCGCCCGTATGGTCGGGCCTTATGGGAAGCTCCTTCACATAGAGCATGTCGCCGTCATCAAGCCCCTCTCCCATCTGCATAATGGTAACACCGGTCTTCTCCTCGCCGTTCAGAAGAGCCCACTGGATAGGTGCGGCGCCACGGTATTTGGGAAGGAGGGAAGCATGTACATTGATGCAGCCGTATTTTGGATATTCGAGAATCGAAAGGGGAAGAATCTGTCCGAAAGCCGCAACAACAATTGCATCGCAGGGAATCTCAAGAATCCTGGCCACATTTTCCTCAAGGCGGATTTTCTCCGGCTGAAACACAGGAAGGCCATGCTCCATCGCAACAACCTTGACGTCGCTGGGGGCAGGCTCACCCTTTCTTCCCTTCGGGCGGTCGGGCTGAGTCACAACCAGGGCAATCTCATGTCCCGCCTCTATGAGTTTTTCAAGAATAACCGCCGCAAAATCCGGGGTTCCCATATAAATAAGCTTCATATTACTCCTCGTCCTCTTCCTCGTAGGTCACGTCAACAAGATCTCCCTTGACCTTTTCAACATAGAGATGGCCATCAAGATGATCGATTTCGTGAAGAAGCGCCCTTGCAAGAAGGCCCTCGCCCTCCACAATATACTCGTCCATGTTTTCATCAAGCGCCTTAACCTTTGCATAGTTGGGGCGGGTTACCATTCCGGCTTTGCCGGGCACTGAAAGGCAGCCCTCCTGGCCGGTCTGCTCGCCGGAAGTCTCAAGAACAACCGGGTTCACAAGAACAATGGGGCCCTCGCCCACATCGATAACGCAGATTCTTTTAAGAACACCAACCTGGGGCGCTGCAAGACCTACGCCATCGGCCTCGTACATTGTATCAAGCATGTCCTCTATAAGAATCGCATTCCTCTCGTTCATCTCAGTAACCTCACGGCAAACCTTAGTGAGGCATTCATCTCCCATTACTCTGATCTGTCTTAATCCCATCTTTTCTACCTTTCTTTTAATAAGTGTTCAGGCTCCCGGTGTGACTCCGGAAACGGCTGTTCATTTGTTTTCGGCTATCTGTTTATTGGTGTTTTGTTTTGGCTCTTCGTTTTGGCTCTTTGTTTTTCGACTTCCCAGTGCTGTTTTGACGGTATTTGTTCGTGTTGTTATATTTAGATTTAATTTTATCAGTATCGGCCTACCGCCTCACGGGCGCTTGTTTTTATTAAATCAGAGTTTAACTACATGTCAAAATCGAATTGAGACTGTACCTTCCTGAAGAGCGGATGGTCTATCATGAAGGCCTCAAGCCTGTCCTTCAGCTCCACCAGTTTTTCCATGTCCTCGCACTTGGCATACATTTCCTTCCGGTGCACGTCCGCTATCTTTGAAATCCTGGCATCCCGGGGACCCATAACATGTATTGCAGGGTCGGCAGCTGCAAGAAATTCCGACAATGCCTTCGTCGCCATATTAAGCCCCTTCAAATCCTCTGATGTGAGCAGAAGGTTTAAGATATGTCCGGTTGGCGGATAATTCAACAAGCCGCGATATTCAATCTCGTGGCCGTAAAAGGACTCATAATCCTGTTTTGCCCCGAGGGTGATGGCGTAGTGTTCCGGCTGATAGGTCTGGATGCAGACATAGCCTTCCGTGTTGCCTCTTCCGCTTCGGCCCGCGGCCTGAGTGAGGAGCTGAAAGGTTCGTTCCGCGCTCCTGAAATCACTGCCGTTTAAAGACATATCCGCCGCCAGGATTCCCACAAAGGAAACCCCCGGAAAATCGTGGCCTTTTACTATCATCTGAGTTCCAATCAGCACATCCGCCTCATAATTTCGAAAGGAGGTGATGATTGACTCGTAATCTGAACGCGTTTTGGCGGTATCAGCGTCCATGCGAAGAGTCCTGATTCCGGGGAATTCCTTCCGGATCATCTCCTCGACCTTTTCCGTACCCGCCTTGAAGCCTCCGATGTACTTTGAGCCGCAGTGGGGACAGATGCTCATCTTTCGCTCCGTGTAGCCGCAGTAGTGACAGACAAGCTTCCCGCCATTGTGCTCCGTAAGGGAAACATCGCAGTGGGGACATTTTATGACCTTACCGCAGGACCTGCAGGATATAAAGCCCGCAACACCGCGTCTGTTAAGGAAAAGAATCGCCTGCTCCTTCTTTGCAAGGCATTCTTCGATTTTCTTGTGGGCGAGGCGGCTTAATATGCTGCGGTTGCCCTCCCGAAGTTCCTGCCGAAGGTCAACTATGCTGCATTCCGGAAGCCTGCGGTTTGCGGCCCTCTCCTTCATTTCAAGGAGAGTATATTCGCCTTTTTTTGCCCTATAAAAGCTTTCAACGGAAGGCGTGGCGCTTCCTAATACAACCGACGCCCCGGAAAGCCTTGCAAGCTCGATGGCGGTTTCCCTTGTATTGTATTTTGGAACCTGCTCGGATTTGTAGCTTGGTTCATGCTCCTCGTCTATTACTATAAGGCCAAGCCTTTCAAAGGGCGCAAACAGGGCGCTTCTCGGGCCGATCAGGATGTCGATTTCCCCCCGCCGGGCCCGCTCAAGCTGATCGTGCTTTTCGCCTATGCTCATTTTCGAGTTAAGGATGGAAATCCTGTCCCCGAACCGTCCGTAAAGCCTCATGACGGTCTGGAAGGTAAGTGAGATCTCGGGAATAAGGAAAATCGCCTGTTTCCCGCCGGCGATAACCCTCGCCATCATTTCCATATAAACCTCAGTCTTGCCGGAGCCTGTGACCCCGAGAATAAGGTAAGTTCCGCGCTTTCCCGCCTCATAATCCCTCATAAACCGCTCTACAACGGAGGTCTGAAGGGGATTTAAGGTTGGCGGAACCTTGCCCTCGCTGATATTTTTAAGGGGATTTCGAAGTTCATCCTTCTCCTCCACCACAATAATTCCCTTCTTTTCCACAGCCCTGATGCTTGCAGAATCCACAAGCAGCTTGCCCGTGGCGATGTCCCAGGGGATGATTTCGTCCTCAAGCAGGGCCTCAAGAAGCCGAAGCTGGGACCTGGAATGATTCTTCTTTGCGGCCATCTCCCCCATCTGAGCCCGAAGGTCATCAGGGCGCAGATTTCTTTTTATAAAGCGGACTTTGGCAGGTTTTACCTTTTGTTTTACGGGAATGACTGTCTTTATTGCGGCATTTAAGGTGCCGCCGAAATGCCGTTTCATCCAGTAGGCAAGGGCAATCATACGGACATCTGTGCCAACGGCCTCGTCAACCACGGAAATAATGTCCTTTACCTTGCTCTCATCAAAATCGATTTTGTCGGTCAGTTCCACAACATAGCCGGTAATCTGCCTTGTAGTAAAGGGTATTTCCACCTTCACTCCGGGCACAACTTTATCCTCCAGCGCAGGGGGAATCCTGTAGCTGAAGGCGCGGTCAAGCTTCTCATGTGAAATATCGATGATTATTTGGGCATACATAGAATTAGTATAACACGATGGAAGTTTATGTTCAAACCCAAGAGGCGCTCAGCCGGCCCGGTGTCATACATACTGCCGAAGCTTCACATATACCCGGTCCTTCCTTGTTTTGCCGCCCTCTCCGTCGTAGATGAATTTGCCGAAGCCTCTTACGGTAAAGCCCATGCCTTCCTTCAGCATCAGGCTGTTATTCTCACAGATTCTGCCGTTCACAAGCACCTTCTTCTCCCGGAAAAGTTCCACTGCCTTACTGCGGGAAAGCTTGCTTATGGCAGCAACAACCGCGTCAATCCTGGGGGAGCTCACAAGAATCTCGCGGGCTTCAAGTTTCCGTTCAAGCTCCGCGATCTCTCCTTCCGTTTTTGTAATTTTTACGCTGGTATGTTTCACCCTTGTAAGCTCAGAAGCGATGTAATCGCTGATCTCCTCAAGGCAGAAAACGTACGCCCTTCCGTTTTTTAGGATAATATCCCCCACAACATTCCTGTTGATTCCAAGGTTCATAATTGCCCCGAGAAAATCCCGGTGATTAAGCTCGTCGGAAAACTTTGCCATAAGGGGCTCCACAAGAAGCACGGCTATGGGAAAGTTCTCCTCATACCCAAGCGTCTCCGCCGATCCAAAGCGTATAATGCGGCGTTCACAGCTTTCATGTCCTCCCCAGAAGGCAAAAGGGCAGTAGGAAATTTCATCTCCCTCCGCCTCCACAAGCGCCTGCTCCTCCACCGTAAGAAAATTTGAAAAGGTATAGCGGTTCTGATTGTAGGAGGTCTTCGCCAGGTCCTTTATTCTGTTTATAAATATGGTATCTTCGTTTTTCATGTCTTCTTAAAATAAAACACTCTCCTTACAGTCACTGCAAAGAGAGTGGATTTTATTCTGTGATTTTTTCAGCCGGGAAGGTAATGACGATTGTGGTTCCAAAGCCGCTTAAGGACTCAATCGTGATTTCCGCCGAGGGGCCGTACTCCGCAAGAAGTCGATGCCTTATGCCAGCAAGGGAGTCACCGGGAGCATCCGGATTTTCCGTTTCCATGTCGCTTCGGATTTTCGCCAGCGCATCCTCCGGGATGCCGCAGCCGTTATCCTCCACGGATATGGTGACGCGTCCATCCTCGCAGCCCACCTGAATGATTGCAAGTCCGTCCTCCCAGATGTCCATCATGGCATGCTTGAAGATGTTCTCGCATATGGGGCCGAGAACGTCCGGCAGAATCCCAAGGCCATCGATGTTCTCAAGGTCGCAGAAGACACATGAATTCATCCGATAACGAAACTCCTCTGTCCGCTCCTTCATATAAGATTGAATTTTTCTGACTTCGTCAGAAAGATATACCTTACTGGTCATTCTTTCCTCCACGGTACTTCTCTTCGCAGTACTTGCAGCGGTAAACTTCCTTTTCCTTGTCGGTGAGAAGGAATACCTGGTCGAGTTCCTGCTCGATGGAAGTGATGCATCGGGGGTTCTTGCACTTAATGACATTCCTGATTTCCAGGGGGAGCTTCAGCGCACGCTTGTCAACGATCTTGTCATTCTGAATGATGTTGACGGTGATGTTGTGGTCAATGAAGCCGAGAATGTCAAGGTCAAGGGCATCTATGGGGCATTCCACCTTGATGATGTCCTTCTTGCCCATCTTGTTGCTGCGGGCATTCTTGATGATGGCGACAGTGCAGTCGAGCTGGTCAAGCTTAAGGTCGCGATAGATGCGAAGGCTCATTCCGGCTTTGATATGGTCAAGTACGAAACCCTCATTTATTCCACTGATATTTAACATTTTAACTCCTTATTGTGACTAAACTGTGATTTCGAGCAGTTTTAATATGAGTGCCATCCGGATGTAGACGCCGTTCTTCGCCTGACGGAAATAAGCCGCGCGGGGGTCAGCGTCCACCTCAACGGAAATTTCGTTAACACGGGGAAGGGGATGAAGCACGAGCATGTTCTCCTTCGCGAGCTCCATCTTCGCCTTATCGAGAACGTAGAAATCCTTCATGCGGAGATAGTCCTCCTCGTTGAAGAAGCGCTCGCGCTGAACTCTTGTCATGTAGAGGATGTCAAGCTCGGACATTGATTCCTCAAGCTTTTCAACCTCTTTAAAGTCGATGTTCTTTTCAACAAGCATGTCGCGGATGTAATCCGGCACACGGAGTTCCTCGGGGGAAATGAGGATAAAACGGATATTCTCATAACGCACAAGGGCGTTGATGAGGGAATGAACAGTACGGCCGAACTTAAGGTCGCCGCAAAGTCCGATTGTAAGATTTGAAATCTCGCCCTTTAAGGTGTGGATTGTAAGAAGATCCGTCAGGGTCTGGGTGGGATGCTGATGGCCGCCGTCGCCCGCGTTGATGACCGGGATGCCGGCGTGGGCGCTTGCCACAAGGGGTGCGCCCTCCTTGGGATGACGCATGGCACAGATGTCAGCGTAACTTGAAATGACGGAAATCGTATCGGAAACGCTCTCGCCCTTTGCCGCAGAAGATGAATCCGCGGAGGCGAAGCCTAAAGTTTTTCCGCCCAGACGAAGCATCGCCGACTCAAAGGAAAGCCTTGTTCTCGTAGAGGGCTCGTAGAAGCAGGTCGCGAGAATCCTTCCCTCGCAGGCATGGGCATATTTCGCAGGATTCTCCGAAATATCAATCGCAGTGTGTATAAGCTCGTCAAGTTCCTCAATGGTAAAATCCAGAGGGCTCATGAGAATACAAATGGTATTACCTCACAAGATGATTTAAACACCAAAGACTATTGTAATTCAATCGGCTTCTTTTTTCAATTATAAGACGATTGATTTAGTCT
>R05__coassemble_930_pt1 | contig 11583 bp, 5 predicted proteins | sample R05__metabat2_high_PE_036 | metagenome-assembled genome bin R05
TAATGAACCTAATTAGTAAAAAATTCCACCGAAAAGGAGAAAACTATGATCGATCAGAACTGTTCTTACTGCGTAGAAGGCGAGCTTGTTGCAAAGTTCGGTATCAAGATCTGTGAGCTTGAGACCTCAAAGGTTTATCTTTTCAAGGAGCAGAGCCACAAGGGCCGCGTTATCGTTGCCCACAAAAAGCATGTCAGCGAAATCACCGAGCTCACCGCCGAGGAGCGCGCTGCTTACATCGAGGACATCAACCATGTTGCAGAGGCAATCCACAAGGCCTTCGCTCCCGCCAAGGTAAACTACGGCGCATACGGCGACACCGGCCATCACCTTCACTTCCACCTCGTTCCCAAGTACACCGACGAGTTCGAGTGGGGCGGCACCTTCGCCATGGATCCCAAGCAGAAGACCCTCTCAGACGAGGAGTACACCGAGATCATCAACGAGCTCAAGAAATATCTTTAATATTATGTAAACCAGGCGTCCGGAAAATGGTTGCCGGGCTGTTATAGGTGGTTTACATAACTTCATATCACAAATATAAAAACCCGGGTACATTCTGTACCCGGGTTTTCTTTAATCATTTTTGCCATTAATCGGCATCTATGTCCATTTTGTCTTCTCCGCTTGTGCGGCGTCTGATAAAGCCCTTTGCCTTATCAACATGCTTCTTGAGCCTTGAGCCTGCTGACTTTTTGTCATTGCTCTTGTTGCGGTTGTCAAGAATCAGGTAGAAGGTGGGGATGAGGATCAGCGAAAGGATCGTTGAAGCCACAAGACCACCAATGATTACGAGCGCCATACCCTGCATGATCGCACCGTTCTCACCGAGTCCCAATGACATGGGAACCATTGAAAGGATGGTGGTAAGGGTTGTCATAAGGATGGGGCGCATACGGATTACGCCGGATTCCACAAGGGCCTGTTCAAGGGGCATCTGCTGCCTTAGCATGTTTGCCGTGTCGACGTAGAGAATACCGTTGTTAACTACGATACCCATCAGCATCAAAAAGCCCATCATTGAAACCATTGAAAGTGATGAGTTGCAAATCCTCAGAAGGAGGAATGAGCCGATCAGCGCGAAGGGTATTGAGGTCATGACCATGAGCGAGAATCTGGGAGACTCGAACTGCATTGCCATTACAAGGAATACCAGGAAGATAGCCGTGAGGATTGCCTTGAAGATGTTCATGAGCTCCTCGTTCTGTCTCTCGGTCTGAAGACTATCGGTCTTCTGAACGTCACCCTCGAATTCCATTGAATCAACGAGTTTGTCCACGCTCTTCTGCACATACTGAAGATCCTGCTCGGAAGCATTTACGGTGATGTCCACATCATACTTGCCATCGGTCTTCTCGATGCTCTCTGCGGTATCGGTGTAGACAACCGTCGCAATATCGCGGATCGGAACCTGGGTTCCGTAGGGCGAAGTCATGGTGATGTTGAGAAGCTTGTTAAGGTCGTCGAACTCGCCCTCGGGATACTCGACCATGATGTCGTATTCCTCACCATCGCGGGTGATGGTGTTGGCCTCGACACCGCCAAGGACATTGGCAATCTCCATACCAACCTGAACAGGTGCTATGCCGAACTGCATTGCCTTAAGGGGATCCACCTCAACCTTCGCCATGGTAGACGCTGCTGCAAGGGAGTTGCTGCACTTTGTTACGCCGTCAAGCTTTCTGATTTCCGTTGTAACAAGGTTTGCGGCATCCTTGAGGTCCTGAAGATTTGTACTCTCAAGGGAAATCTCATAGGAATCGGTTGACATGTATGAGCTCATTGAAGAACCACTTGCAGATGCGGTGATATCGACATCCACTGCCTCTGCGGCTTTTTTATTCCACTCGTCAACAATCTCCGAGGTGCTTCGCTTTCTGTCATCCTTCAGAGTTGCTGTAATGGTTGCGTCTCCTGAGGACATGAGCGAATCCATTCCGCCTGAACCTGCGGACGCGGTGTAGCTCTCAACATCCGGGTCCTCGGATACGAACTGCTCCCACTCCATTAATACCTCGTCCATTTTTTCAAGGGTGGTACCGGTACGGAAGGTCATGGTGAGCGCAACCATTCCCTCATCAGATGCGGGAATCATCTCAACCGTCAAAGTTGTGGCAATAAAGAATGAAAGAATAAGCATTCCCACGAAGGAAAGAAGCACCGTCTTTTTCTTGTAGAGAAGCTTGGGAAGAATCCAGCGGTAGCCTCTCTTAATCTTGTTAACAACACGCTCGATGGGAAGGTCTTCCTTCGGCACGGGCTTGAAGATTGTGTAGAAAAGGGGTACGAGCATGATTGCCGAAACAAGTGATGCAACCATTGCGAATACGATTGTCCAGGAAAGCTCTGAGAACATCTGTCCTGAGAGGGAGTCCATAGTTGCCATGGGAAGGTAAACAACGATGGTGGTAATGGTCGATGCGATGATTGAGGCTCCGACCTCCTTCGCGCCTTTCTCCGCAACCTTCTTTATGTCTTCCTCTTCCTCCCGTTTTCGGAAGCAGCTCTCTATGACGACGATTGAAGAGTCAACCATCATACCGATTGCAATAACCAGGGCGGTCATGGTAACCAGGTTCATTGAGAAGCCCATAAGACTCATGAGTACAAGTGTTGTCATGAGGGAAATGGGCATTGAAGCACCGACTATAAGGCTGGCCTTTAAGTCTCCGAAGAACAGGAAAAGGACGAGCATTGAGAAGAGGACACCGAGAAGGAGTGTCTCGCCTACGGCCTTAAGTGATCCTAAAATAGAAGAACTTGCATCGTAGGTTACGTTGAACTCGATTGCGGGGTTCTGCTCCTGAATTTCCTCAAGCTTTTCCTTTACGTCGTTGCAGACATTTACAGTACCATAACTGGTCTTTGCCTGAACGCCGATTGAAAGGTTTTCCTGGCCATTGTAACGGCTGACTGAAGATTTGTCCTCGGTCGTACTTAATACATCCGCAACATCCTGAAGCTGGATAACCTGTCCCTTGCTTGTGGTGATGGGAGTCTGCTTGAGGAGCTGGGCTGTGTTGTATTCAAGGGAGGTTGAAACCGTAACGTCCTGGGAACCCTGTTTTACAGTGCCGCCGGGATAGTTGAAGTCGCAGGCCGCAAGAGCTGATGAGATGCTGCTCATGGTAAGGCCATACTCGTTCATGAGGGAGCTGTTAAGGCGAACGCTGATGTATTCCTCGGCGTCACCATTGACGCTTACCTGCGCGGTTCCGGAAATTGCCTCAAGCTGGGGAACAATGTCGTCGTTTACAACCTTCGAAAGGTCAACATCGCCGACCTCAACTGCCGAAATGTCGATAACGTCGGCTGCGTTCATGTTCATCTCGATGATGGTGGGAGTGTCCACATCATCGGGCAGCGTCAGGGCCGCCGTTTCTAAGGCTGCCCTAAGGTCATCATGGGCAGTTGCAAGGTCTGTACCGTAATCGAAAACGAAGATTACAAGACCGTAGTTTTCATAGGCACGAACCATGGTGTAGTTTACACCGCTGATGGTGCCGCCTGCATCCTCAATTACTGAGGTTACAAGCTCGTCCACACTCTGTGCATCCGCGCCCGCATAGGTGGCGAGGGTGATGAGCATAGGCATTTCCATGTCGGGAATAAGTTTGAGCTGGAATCCGAAAATTGATGATATACCGAAAACGAACAGGGAGCATACTATCAGGATGACGGAAACCGGTCTCTTTATTGCTAATTTAGTAAGCATATTATTTTACCTCTTCTGTCTTTTCGGTAGCTGATGCTTCGGTATCTTCTGTATTTTCTTCCGAGTCCTCGGTTTCTGATGATTCAGTGGTCTTAGCTGCAGTGTCTGCTGAGTCTGCATCCTCGTTCTTGATCTCAAGCTCTGCACCGTCTGCAAGACGTGAAGCCCATGAGGTAACAATCTCATCGCCGGGGTTAAGACCGTCGGTGATTGCGATTTCCTCATCGTTGAAGATGCCGCAGGTTACATAGGTCTTCTTTGCGATACCGTTGTCATTTACATATACATAGGAACCGTCGTTCTCATAGTAAACCGCATCATAGGGAATAACGATGGTGTTCTCTGCCTTGTAGGTGTTGCAGGTGATCTTTACGCTGACGCCGTCGGGAAGCTCGCTGCCGGTTGCAAGAACGGCTGCCTTAATCTGGAAAAGTCCGGTTGCGCTGTTTACGGAATTGCCAACAGCGGTGATGGTTCCGGTGAACTCATTTCCGTTACGCTCAACAGTAACCTTGTCCCCGACCGAAAGAGTGTTGTGAACATCCTCACTTACGTTGAAGGTTACGGTCATTGTGTTGTCCTGGGCAACAACATAGGAAACAACTGCGCTTGAAGCCATGTCGTTAACGGAAACGTTCTTCTCAACGATCTTTCCTGAGATGGGAGTGGTAACGCTGTAGTAAGAAAGGGCAAGCTTTGCGGAATCGACGCCAACCTGGGCAAGCGAAAGTCCGGTTGCGAGGGTTGCCGCAAGAACATCTCCGCCTGAAGCTGCCTGGGTTTCGTAGATTGTTTCAAGGGCCTGCTCAGCCTGGTCTAAGGAAATCTGGGTTGTCTTCTTGGTGGACTTAAGGGTGTCTACGGTCGACTCTGCCTGATCGATGCCGGAATTGAGGGTTGAGATGGTGCTGCTGATTGCAGTGCCGATTGCCTCATAACCGTCGGTTGATGTGTCAACGCCAAGAGAAGAAGCAAGTCCGTCGAGGGCTGCCTGTGCTGCTGCAGCTGCGGCTGTATCCCCTGAGGCAACTGCATTGTTGTAATCGCTGAGATAGCCTTCGTAAGAGCTCTTGAGTTTCTTCATCTTGCTCTTCTGCTTCTCAAGATCGTCAACTGCATCCTCTGCATCATCAAGGTTGTTCTTTACTGTCTTTAAACCTTCCTTTGCAGTGTCCACACCTGCCTGGGCATTGTAGATGTTTGAATACATCGTGATGGCCGTGGTGTTCTGGGTGGTTTCTGCTGACTGCTGGGCCTGCTGAAGTGTAAGCTCTGCCTGGCGGTACTGAAGCTGGGCTGCCTCGTCGTCAATCTTGAAAAGTGTGTCGCCTGCCGAAACCATATCGCCAACCTCGGCGTAGGTGTCGGTTACGGTGCCTGCCACCTTGGGGATAATGCTGACTGACTCGTCAGCGGAAATGTTTCCCACGAAATCCGTTGTAAGGGTAAGGTCGCCTTTTTCTGCCACTACAGAAGAAACAATGACCTTTGAGGATGCCTCATCAACATCTGCATTGCCGCATCCGCCGAGTACTACGGCTGCCGCAAGTCCAACTGCTACTATCTTTTTTGCTCTCATTTTACTCTCCCTTGTTTATGTCTATGATGCCCGCCGGAATCTTTCCGGCCATTTTTTTTGATATTTCAAAAAACTCATCAGGAGTTTCTTTAAAATCATTTAAAAGCCACTGTCCAAAAAGTCCGCTCAGCATTCCCGCAAGTCCCGCAAGAACGTATTCCGACGGAATCGTCAGGGAACTGTTGATGGGACTGTTCTTCCAGATTGCGGAAATTTCACGCTGGATCCGGGGGATGAAGTTCGGATCGCCCTTGTCACCTGCATAGAGGGCAATGGTTCGGCCGTTTTCATAAAAGTAATTTATGATGCGCTTTGCCTGGCTCTGGACATGAGCCTCAATAATCTCTTTATCCTTTTCAACCGGCGGCTGACAACTGAGGATTTCCATCAGGTCATCCAGTATTGACTGCTCGATTTTCTCAACCAGATCAATCTTGTCCCGATAGTGAGTGTAGAAGCTACAGCGGTTAATGCCCGCCTCGCGGATAATATCGCTGACCTTTATGGACTGAAGGCCGTTCTCACGCACCAGCTTGTTAAAGGAAGTGACTATCTTTTCTTCAACATGCAGGTATTTCTTGTTCTTGGTATCCACACTTCCTCCTTTACTCTCCGGGATTGTCATAAAATCAACAAACCAACAACTGTTGTTTTTCCATACTTGCTCATTATAGTTTTGTATACAAAAAAAGTCCACATACAATTTTTACAAAACTGTATGTGGAATAGGTTAGCAATATGTAACTTTTTATAAACCGTCCCGGACAATGCGGTAAAACCGCCCAATACAAAAGCCCCGAACCTTACGGTCCGGGGCCCTTGAAAAGGATTCAAGACAAACTTATTTCTTAATAAGTGCCTTAGAAACAATCTTGAAGGTTACCTTTGAGTAGCCTGTAATCTTGCCGGTACCTACTACATATGCTGTAGCTGTACCCTTGTTTACGTTGTTGGTGTAACCAACGATTTCGTAACCGTCAGTCTGACCCTCGTAAACCTTCATCTTGTTAGCTGTTACCTCAAGGTCAGTATCGGTAAGAGTCTGTGCCTCGCCGTTGTAGATCTTAGAAGAGGTCTTGGTAGCCTTTGCCTTAAGGGCTGCGCCGCCTGAAACAACGGGGATTGCTTCCTCAGTAGTGCCTTCGAATGCGCCTGCGCCGGTGATGGTAACGGTGTCGCCATCCTCGTTTACGGTATCCTTGCGGCTCGTGGTGCTGAGGGTGTAATCGGTCTTAGCCTTAAGAAGTGTACCGTCCTGATCGAATACAAGAACTGCTACCTTAGAAGCCTTGCTTCCTGCTGCAGCGGGAACAACGATGATGTCACAGTCGGTGATATCGTTCTTTGCAACGGTGAAGATCTCGGTGATCTACCAATAGTAAATTAAATTACCGGTGATGGTTGCAACGCCGGTCTTGCCGTACTTGGCAGTGTACTTAACGGTGTAGTCCTTACCTGACTCAAGTACGTTTCCGTTTGCGTCGGTAACGGTAACCTCGGGCTTAGCGCCTGCTGCCTTATAAGCAACAGTGTCGTCAACGTCAGCTGTGCAGGTTGACAGATCAACTACGTCAATCTTGAACTTGCCCTTAACAGCTCCGGTATACTCGTTCTTTCCTACGAAGAGAACGCTTGCGTTGCCCTTGTTTACATTTGCTGCATAAACAACGTCGATTGAACTGCTGCTGTCAACGTCAATTGTGACACCTGCCTTCTTGTCAACAAGCTTGATGCCTGTGGGCTGGATTTCAGCTCCGGTGTAGGTGTAAGACTTAGCGAAGCCTTCTACCTTGTACTTGCTGATGTCGATTGCGTCTGCGTTTGATTCAGTCTCAAGCTCAACGATGTTGAAGGTGAGCTCCTCATAGTTTCCGGTGAAGTTTCCAAGACCTGAAACCTTGATAAGGGGTGCCTTCTTGCCGTCAGCTGCGCTTGCAACCTTGGTGTTGTTCTTGTAAGAAACCTTGTAGTCCTTACCCTCAACAAGCTTTTCGTTGTTGTAGTAAACGGCAATTGCGGGAGTGATTGCAGCTCCGGTGTAGTAATGAGTCTTGTTGTAATCATACTCGAAACCAACAGCGGTGGGATCATCGGGATCCTCTACAGGTACTTCAGTGTAGTCGGTTGACTCGCCGGGAGTAAGCTTCGGAAGGGTAACTTCCTTGGTGTCCTTGGTTCCGTCTGCGAACTCTACGGTGTAAACAACCTTGCCCTCTGCTGATGTAGTGGGCTCAGTTCTAACTGATGTAGAAGCTACGGTCTCGGTTACTGAATGACCTTCAACCTTCTCGTCGCAGGTTGAGCAAACCTTGACTCTGCTTGCGGTCTTGTAATCGGTTGACCAGGTGATTGCGCCCCATGCGCCATAGCTGTGGGTATGGCTCTCGGGATTAAGGTCTACTGACTTGGTGTCGGTAGAGCCATCGCTTAAGGTAGCGGTGTAAACCCTCTTGCCGTCCTTAACCTCTGAGGTGGGAGTAACGGTCTCGGTCTGAGTTCTGTCCTCCTCGGTGCAGTTCTCAGTGGTGCAGGTTCTTGTAGCGACTACTGAAGAGTAATCATCTGCCCACTTGAATGACCATGCGCCGAATATGTGGCTGTGAAGTACGGGAAGGGTTGTCTTGTTTTCCTTAACAGTGCCGTCAGTGAAGGTTGCGGTGTAAAGGTCGTAACCCTCGGTCTCCTTGGTTGAATCCTGGTGAGTGTAAACGGAATCTACGGTCTCGGTTAATGAGTGGCCTTCCTCTGAATCTGCGCAGGTGCTGCAGACCTTGGTCTGAGTACACTGTGACTTGTCTTCACTCCAGTTGTAATCAACCTTGTAGTTGTGCTCGTGAGCAACAAGCTCGCCGGTGCACTTGTAAAGGAGTGAAATAAGCATTACCTTTGTGCCGCTTCCGCTGAGAACATAGGTCTTGCCCTTCTCAAGTGAGAGATAGAAGGTGTAAGGTAAGCCGTCTGTGAAGCTCTTGCTTGCTACTGTGGTAGAGCCTTCCTTAAGGGTTATGGTCTTGCCTGAAGATCCCTTGATGGTGATTGCAACATCGGTATCGCGGACAACCTGGATGTTGATGCTGTCGCCGTTTGAAGATCCCTGATAGTACTCTATTCCGGTGCCATCTTCAACCTTGTAAGAAATGTCCTCTGAAGTGGTTACAAGAATGTCGGTTGACTTACCATAGGTGACACCATTCTTGTAAGCTGAGCCAGTGCCTTCGCCGGTGGGGAGAATCTTCTCGTAGGTGCTGGTGTCAATTGACCAGGTTGCCTTAAGAGTAATGTCAGCGGTTACTGCGGTGTCAAAGTCGTAAGCATCGCCGTTCAGAGTCCAGCCGCCGAAGAGGTAGCCTTCCTCGGTGGGATCGGTGGGCTTGGTTGCCTTTGCGTCCTCGTAAACCTTCTGCTCGTCGATTGCGGTGCCGTGACCGTTAAGGTCGAAGGTTACGGTGTACTGGGGTGTCTTCTCAATTGCCACGTCAACGACTACGTCGTTCTCGGGCATTGTGAAGGTGTAGGTGTCTTCAGTGCTCTTTTCAGCGTATGCAATAGCTTCGCCGCTTGCGGTGTATGATACGCCTGAGTTTGTAGAAGTCTTTGCAACGCGGTATCCCTCGGCGGGAGTAACCTTTACGGTAATGGTTGCGTTACTGATAACTTCGTTGCCCTCTGCTGAGGTGGTGTACTCAACATCCGCATTTGATACGGAGTTAAGGGTAAGGGTGTAAACCTTACCTGCGTTTGCGGTAACGGTTACGGCCTCACCGGGCATGATGAACTTGAAGTGAGTGTCATCAGTTGCGGTGTATTCAACTTTCTCGCCGGATGCGGTTACGACGCTGATTTCAGACATCTTGTAACCTGAGTTTGCCTCGGCGTAGAAGGAAACCTCATCGCCAACCGTAGCGCTTGACCAGATGGTGAGTATTGTGTTTGTCTTAACAGAAGTGATGGTAAGAGGAACCTTCTCGAAGACAGGCTCAACCTCAGCATCTGCTGCGCCTAAATCCTCTGCGGGGATGTCCTTTGTGGTGAAGGCTGCCTCGCCTGAGCTGTAGGACTTAGTCTCACCGCCTACGGTAACATTAACCTTGTGGCAGATATAGCCGTCGTCGGGAGTAACCTCGATTGAAGCGCCCTCGTCTGCGAAACGATAAGAGCCCTCGGTTATTGTTACAGAACCGCCGGTAACTTCCTTTGCGGTAACAGCATACTTCTGCTCAGTGGCAACCTTAAGGGTTGCGTTTGCCATGGGCATTGTGTTGAACTTAAAGCCGGTGCTGATTGCTGATGCGGTAGCGGTAACGTGCTCAGATTCTTCTTCTGAGCCTTCCTCTACCTCGGTGTCGTACTCGATGTAAACATCCTTAATGCCCTTGTGTGCATTTTCTGCAGCCTCGGTGAGAATTGCAGTTGCAACAAGAGGCTTTGTTGCTACGAAGGTGTAGGTTCCATCTTCGTTTGCGGTAACATAATCAGATGCTGTTACGCTTAATGTAGCATCGGTGTTGCTGTCATCAATGGTAAGCACACGCTTTGCTTCCTGATAATGAGCAGTAAGGGTAAGTCCCTCGGCGGGAACTGTGTCATTTGCGAAATCCCACTGGGTGTCGCCGTTGTACCAGCCGGTGCAAACGTAGCCGTCTAATGTGGGATCGCCGGGATAGTTGAGCTTAGATCCTGCCTGAACATTTGCGTTTGATACAACAACGTTTGAAGCTGAATCTGAGCTGATGTTGGTGTCGTAATTTACGGTTACAAGACTTGAGGTAAGGTCTGCTGATTCATAATCAACATCTACTGCGGAAATATATACATCTCCTTTATAACCGTAAATGTAATGGGTACCTGCACTGAGTCTTACATCAAAAGGAACGATAAGTTTCTTCGTATCGGCAAACAGGTTTTCGTAACCACTGGCGCCTGATGATGTAACAAGAGTTTTACCAATTGCTACCTGCTGTCCGTTTGTATATGCATAAATTCTTACGTTTGCATCCTGAAGTAAATTAAGTACTACAGAACGTCCATCCTTGTTTTTACTGCTTGACTGGGGATATCCACCACCATGGTAGCCGTAAGAATAATCAGCACATTTTGAGTTAGTTGTAAACTGAGTAATACCACCTGCATGTGCCTTTAACAAACTTACGCCGTTTGCCTCATCTATCACCATGGGCAGCATATACTTAGTGCTGTCAGTATAAGTAGTATATGAGACTGCATCAACATAATCCTTCATGTTAACGCTGAACTTAGCATCAGCATACTCAGCATCAACATAAATGTCATCCTCGTTGTTGGGGATGGTGATAATGTACTTGCCGTCGGTGGCTTCAAGGGCAGTGGCCTCATTTTCGCCTACCTTGTAGGTAAGTCCCTTGAGAAGCTTTCCTTCGGGAAAATCAACTGTTACCTCGACTGTCTCATCCTTCATTCCGTAAGACTTTGAAAGAGTAAGTCCCTTGTCAGAAGCTGCGGTGATCTTGGGCTGCAAAACAGAATTTGCAATAATCTTCATCTCGTTTTCGCCGTCTTGATTGTAATCGTCTTCACAGACGGGAACGATAAATGAATAGGTTGCTTCCTTATCAGTCTTTTCATCAACAATAGTACTGGTGCCACTGTCGTTTGGCGAATAATCAACCTCGCTGCAGTAATAACCATCGGCTGCCTTAACATGAATGTAAACAGTCGTTCCGGCCATTACCTGTGATAAGGTAGCAGTTCCTTCGATTGCAGAATCAGTTGAAAGAGTTATTGTTGCACCTGTATTTTCAAAGTCAACAACTGAAAGATCCCACTTGGGGGCCTTTGCGTCGTACTCTTCCTGGGTAATGAAGAAAGGGTCGATGGTCACATTCCTTGCGGGCATATCAAACGTTGCCTGATTGCCGGATACAGTAACTGCTTCATCTGTTAACTTGTCATCACTATAATAATGGATGCTGTCTAATACGTATCCATCTGCAGGAGTTCCGGTTACGGTAACCTCCTCTTCCTCAATTGCAGGATTAGGTGATGCGGTGATTGAACCGTTTGATGCGGTGTTGCAGGTGATGGTGTATTCCTGGTCCCAACCGGCAAAAATGGTGGTGTTTTCCGTTATTGCTGATGTGAAATCAAATTCTTCTGTGCATTCTTCATCACTGTACCAGCCATTGAATCTGTAACCTGATCTGGTGGGATTGGTTGCGGGAGCGGAAACAGTCTTTCCTGATGTTACAGTAGCAGAAGAAATGGTTCCACCATTATTGTCACTAAAGGTTACTGTATAAGAAACAGATGAAAT
>R05__coassemble_966_pt1 | contig 11394 bp, 5 predicted proteins | sample R05__metabat2_high_PE_036 | metagenome-assembled genome bin R05
ACCAGAGAGGGTGAGTATTATGAGGCAAAGGCTCCTGAGCATGAGCTTGTAAATTCCGTGGGCTCCGGGGATGCAATGATCGCCGGTTTCCTCCAGGAATATCTTGAATCAGGCGATAAGAAGCGGGCATTCGAGAAGGCTGTCTGTGTCGGAAGCGCCGCAGCATACAAGCTTGGCTATGTCACAAAAGAGGAAGCTGACAAGCTTTATGAGGAGTTCCTCGGAAACTGATCCGGTACTGCACAGTCGTATTTATTATGACAGGCAGCGGGCGGATCGCATTTACTCTTTGATTTGGAAATTATATCCTGCTGTCATTTGTATCCGGTATGAATGACAGCGGGTTTTATTTTGTTTTGAGTAAGATCTGGTTGTCCGATTTTCGGGCATTCCAATATGATAACATTATCAGTGTCAGGGGACCGGTCAATCCCCTTTGGCTTCGGCCATGACCGGCGGCGCTGCCCTTTGCCCCTGATTTTTTTGCATTTTTTCTCAAATCTTTTTGGGTTTATTCTATCTTTACAGGAGGAGTTTATGTCTTTTCAATTCGTCATCGGCCCTTCGGGCAGCGGCAAAACCACATATCTTCTTGAAAAAACTGTTTCCGAGGCTTCTGAAAATCCCCGGACCCAGTACATCTACGTTGTCCCGGATCAGTTCACCATGGAAATGCAGAAGGCCATGGTCTTAAAAAGCCCCGGCCATGCCATCATGAACATCGACGTTCTTTCCTTCGGAAGGATGTGTCATCGCATTTTTGAGGAAACCGGCAGTGCGGACGAGGCTGTTCTTAATGACACGGGCAAAAACCTCATCCTTCAGCGTCTTGCGGTGGAGCATCAGTCTGAGCTTTCCTGCCTTGGAAGGCATGCGGGAAGCCCTGCCATGATCCACGAAATCAAATCCACCATTTCCGAGTTCATGCAGTATTCCGTCGGCGAAAACGAAATCGACATGCTCATCGAAAGCGCCCGTGAAAACAGGCGTGAATCCCTTGCGCTCAAGCTTGCCGACATCAAGCTTCTTTACGGTCTTTTCCTTAAGGAAATCGACGGCGCCTACACCACCACTGAGGGCCGCATGGGTCTTCTTGCGGGTGTGATTCCGGAGTCTGAAATTTTGAGGGATGCGGTTCTTGTATTTGACGGCTTTACAGGCTTTACCCCGGTTCAGTGCAAGGTCCTTACGGAACTTATGAAGGCGGCTTCCTCATCCACCTTCTCCATCCTCGCCCGTGACGACAAGCCTGAGGGAGCCTACAGCCCCTATGATCTTTTTGCGCTTTCCTACCGCACCATGGCGACCATACGCCGGTGCGCAGCTGCTGCGGGCGAAAAGGAAATTTCTCCCGTCATCTTAAGTGAGAGCAGGCGCTTTGATGCAAACCCGTCCCTTGGCCATGTTGAAAAAAATCTTTTCGGCAATGGATGTGAGCCAGTGGCCTGCGAGGGCCTAAGCATCAGCGTCACCGCAAACCCCGCGGAGGAGATTGCCTATGTTGGCCGGAAAATTTCTGCTCTTGTCCGAAAGGAAAATTATGCCTACAGGGACATCGCCGTAATCTGCTCTGACATGGAAACCTACGGCAGCGGTCTTGAGCGTGAACTTACAAAACGCGGCATTCCCTGCTTTGTGGATACGTCCCTTGGCATCATCCACGATCCCTGTCTTGAATTTATCCGCGGTGCCATCGCTGCCGTTGAAACCGATTTCACCTACGGCAGCATCATGACAATGCTTCGCAGCGGAATGGGCCCCCTTGACTCCGAGGAGTCCGATTTCATGGAATATTTCATCGCCCAGTATGGCATTCGCGGACGCTCACGCTGGAAGAGGGAATATTTCGGCCGCAAATTAAACGAGCGGAACATGGCTGACCTTGAGCGGGCGGAGGCAAACCGTCTTACGATCCTTGAATGCATCGGAACCCTGACTTCAAGAAAGCACAGCCCCGCTTCCTTCTGCGGCAAAATCCGTGAAATTATCGAAATCAATAACCTTGCGGAAAGGACAGAACGCCTCGCGGCTGAAATCGAGGAGGACGGTGATCCGCAGCGCGCCTCTGAAATCGGCAAAATAATGGAAAACATCGAGGAAGTTCTTTCTGTGATTGAGGCACTGTGCAGCACTGAGCCTGTGGAACTTTCCATGTTCCGAAAGCTCTTTGACTCGGCCTTTTCGGAAATTTCCGTGGGAACCGTTCCCCGTCAGGTTGACAGGATACTTGTGGGAGACATCGAGCGCACACGCCTTTCCCAGGTGAAGGTTCTTTTCTTCGTGGGACTTAATGACGGCCTTGTCCCGAGGAAAACCGGAACCGGCGGCGTCCTTTCCGACCTGGAGCGTGAGGTTCTTGTGGAAAACTGCCATGATATCGAGCTTGCACCCACTCCCCGTGAGCTTGTATACCGTCAGCGCCTGTACCTCTACATGAATGTCACAAAGCCCACGGAACGCCTTTACATGAGCTATTCCGGAGCGGACGTTTCCGGCAGGCAGATGACTCCCTCCTACTTCGTCGGGGTCATTCAAAAAATGTTCAGTGAGCTTCCCGTTCGTGCGGAAAAAAATGAGCCGGACGGATATATGCAGCTTTCTGATGGCCTTTCCCTTCTTGCATCCGGACTTCGGGATTATGCCAAGGGCTTTGACCCCGGGGAGGGTGACAAAAGGTCACGTATCATTGCGGCCCTTTATTCCCTCTGCGCAAGGGATGAAAAGTATGCGCCGCTTCTTTCAAAACTTGAATCGGCTGCATTTTACAATACCGTCCATGACAACCTTGACGAGGCGGTTGCAAGGGCTCTCTATGGCAATGAGCTCTCCGGCAGTGTCTCAAAATTCGAGACCTATGCGAGGTGCCCCTACCTGTTCTTCTTAAATTACGGAATTGTCTTAAGACAGGAGCGCTCCGGGGAGGTTGACGTCATCGACATCGGAAATCTGACCCATGACATTCTTGAGAAATTCGGAAATTATGTCACGAAGGAGGGTCTTGAATGGGCCGAGCTTGACGATGAGGACCTCGAGGAAATTCTCGAGCTTGCCCTTCGGGATTCCTTTGAGGATCCTATTTTCGAAAGGTTCGATGTGAGCGGTAAAACCATGTATCGCCGTGATTACGTCGGACGCATTGCAGCCACAAGTGTCCGCACCCTCCGAAAACAGCTTGCCGTCGGAAACTTTAAGCCCGCTGCCTTCGAGAAGGAATTCAGGGAGAATTTCGATCTGTCGCTTCAGCTTGAACTTGCGGAGGAGTCCGATGAGAATTCAGAGCCTGCCCGTATCGAACTGTTTAACGGATGTTCCTTAAGGCTCAACGGCAAGATCGACCGAATCGACACCGTGGAAATTGACGGAAAGCCCTACATCAAAATCATCGACTACAAAACCGGCTCAAAAAGCCTTGAATACAGCAAGGTTGCGGCGGGTGCCCAGATCCAGCTTCCCATCTACCTCGGTCAGACCATGAAACTTTACCCCGAGGGGGCGGAGCCTGCGGCCATGTTCTACTACAGGGCCCAGAACCCCCTGGTCAAGGTTGAAAAGAACGAGGAAAAGAGCATCGACGAAATGATATCCGGCGAGCTTGCGCCTCTTGGACTTGCAAACAACGACCCCGCCGTAATTGCCGCCCTTGCGGCAAATGCCGAGGATGAGAAGCAGGTTGTGCCAAAGGACCGCATCGACGCCGAGCAGATGAGGGAAATCTGCGAATATTCCCTTGAACTTTGCAAGCAGATGGCAAGGGAGATTCTTTTTGGCAACATTCAGGATTATCCCCTTGCGGATAAGGAGAATAAGTCGGAATGTGAATACTGCGGCTTCGGAAATTACTGCAGGTTCGGCACTGCTGAGACCAGGCTGGCAAGGACAAGCCCTGTAAAGGACAATAATATAAACGCTCTGCTTGAATATATATGGAACCTGAAAGAGGACCCTGCAAAGGAAGATGAGAGCACCGAAGAAGGAGAGGAGGAGTAAGATGAAACTAACCAAAGACCAGCAGAAGGTTGTTGACGCACGTGATACATCCCTCCTTGTTACAGCTGCTGCGGGAAGCGGCAAGACCGCTGTGCTTGTCAGACGAATCGTGGACAGAGTATGCGGACGCGTCGATGAAGATGGAAAACGCATCGACCCGGACGAGAAGCTTATCGACATCGACAGGATCCTCGTTGTGACCTTCACGGAGGCGGCTGCCTCCGAAATGAAGGAGAGGCTTCTCAAGGGAATCTCCGAGCGCCTTTTGAAAACCCCCGATGACGGACGCCTCATGCACCAGAGTATTCTTGTTCATCGCGCCTTCATAATGACCATTGATGCCTTCTGCAAATATCTGGTGTCAAACTATTTCCGCGAAATCGACCTTGAGCCCGGCATGACAATCATCGATGAAAATCAGGAGATTGTTTTAAAGGACCAGCTCCTAAAGGATATGTTTGAGGAACTTTATCTGCTTCCGGAGGATGATGAAAGGCGGGTTCGTTTCACTTCCGCAATCGAAAGCCTTGATAAAAGGGGGGACGATGTACGCCTTGCCGAAATGGTACAGAAGGTTTATGACAGGGCCCAGTCATTTCCCTATCCGGATGACTGGTTTGAGAACGCTCTTGCCCAGTACCGGGTTAAGTCTGGAGATGTAAACATCGAATGGCAGAAATATTTTACCGCATACGTTATGGAACTTCTGGAGGATGCGGTACATAATCTCGAGAACGCCTACGAGGGTTATGAGGCGGCAGGGGCCCCTAAGCGCGCCGCAAGAGTTTCGGAGGAAATAGACGAGGTCTCATCAATCCTTGAGGGACTTAAGGCAGCAAAAAGCACCCGAAAAAAGGTGGAATATATTTTCAGTGAAATAACTTCTGGCCGGAGCAAGGAGATTTTTCAGAGGATGCCGCAGGACAGCGGCATAAAGGCGGATCAGGTCGCCGAATATACGGCATTGAGGGATGAGGCCAAGAAAATTATCAACACGCTTATCGACAATTATCTTGCCTTCGGTTATGACAGGGAGATGGCGGACATCGCTTCCATGGAGCCTTTCGTAAGAACCGTCATAGAGCTTGTAAAGGAGTTCGGAAACCGGCTTCTTGCCCAGAAGCAGGAGCTGGGTCTTATGAGCTTTTCCGACTGTGAGCACTATGCCCTTTCCATCCTTACGAAAAAAGATGGTGACAGGCATGTCCCTACGGATGTTGCAATAGAACTTGCGGATTACTTCGAGGAGATAATGTGCGACGAGTACCAGGATTCCAACAAAATCCAGGAAACCATTCTCGAGGCAGTTTCCCGCAGCTACCGCAGCGAGCACAACCGCATCAAGGTCGGGGATGTAAACCACAGCATCTACCGCATCAGAAAAGCGGATCCGGGCCTTATCATGGAGAAGATGGAAACCTACGGGGACAGTGCGCCCATGCTTCGTGTTTCTCTCAGGGAAAACTTCCGCAGCCGCAGAAATGTCATAAAATCCGTCAACAATATATTTAGCGGAATCATGACCTCGAAATTCGGGGGCATCGAATATGATGAGGACGCAAGGCTTAACTACGGCAATACGGAATATGACGAAAGCATAAATGGACTTAACACCGAAATCCATTTCCTCAACATTGACAAGGAGATGAAGGATGAAAAGGAGGCTCTCCACGGCGAACTTCTCGCAAAGCTTGTGGAGCAGAATGTGAACAAAACCTGGATTACAGATCCCTCCGTAGAGGGTGGGGAGCGCCCGGGACACAGGCTTGCGGGCTATGGTGACATTGCAATTCTTGCAAGAGGTCTCAAAAATATGCCGGCAGTGATCGAGGTTTTCAAGAAGCACGGAATCCCCGTATACATGACGAGCTCCAAGGGCTTTTGGCAGTCTCCCGAGATCATGACAGCAGTTTCGATGCTTCAGGTAATTTTGAACCCCAGAAAGGATTTCCCTCTTCACCGTGTACTTGCTTCCATGATGGGAGGCTTTACGGAGAACGACCTTGCAATCATAAAATGCGCAACCAACGCAGACTGTCTCTACCAGGGGCTTCTTGATTACGCTGCCCTTGCAGAGGAAAACGGAGGGGAGGGTTTTGAGAAGTCTGTAATTTCAAAAATCAACACATTCCTTGAAATGCTTTCGAAGGTCCGGAAGAAGGCTGTGTTTGAAAGTGTTGGAAACATACTTGAACTTGTCTACGACTATACGGATTTCCTCGCTTATGTCACAGCCATGCCCGACGGCGAGCAGAGGCGAAACAACCTTCTCATGCTCTCAAACAAGATCGCGGATTTTGAAAAGAGCGGAGATCACAGCCTTCAGGCTTTCATCGAATATATTAAACCCAGCATTGAAAACGGCGGGGAGGGAGATATGGGTCCTGCGAATGTTATTGAGGATGGGGCCGATATGGTGCGCGTCTATACCATCCACAAGAGCAAGGGCCTTGAATTCCCCATTGTCATCCTTGCGGACACCATGCATCAGTTTAACCATATGGACAATATGGACAAGCTTCTTTTGGATGACGAACTTGGCTTTGCCTGTGACTGTATTGATCCTGTCGCCCGAAGTGAAAAAAGGACGATGCTCAAAAAGTTTTTTGCAGCCCGTGAGAGCAAAGCCGTAAATGCGGAGGAGGAGCGCCTTCTTTATGTGGCTCTCACAAGAGCCCGTGAGAAGCTTATCATCGCCGCAAATATCTACAAAAACGCAAAGGGTGAAGGAGCTAAGGAGGAGGTCGCAAAGAGAACCCGAAGGCGTGAAATCAACGGTTTACCGACATCCTATGAACTTGCGAAGGCAAAGAATCATCTTGACTATATCCTCATGGGCGTCTGCAATAATCACATCCGAAGAACAGATGGGGATGAGGATAAAATCTTCTACCATGAGGTTGAGGATGTATATAAGGGGAACGCACTGGCGAATGAAAAAGAAGAGGAACGCCGCAGCATCATGGGAAAGGTGATTTCCTCTAACCCTGAGCGCGAGGAGACTGAGAAGGAACTTGAGGAGATATTTGAGCTTCCCTATGCCCATCCCGAACTTGAGGGCCTTACCGTAAAAACCTCCGTATCTGAGCTTAAGCACGCGGCATATCAAAAGGCTGTGGACGAAAGCCGGGAGGATGCTGCCCTGATGTTCCCGAGGCGGATGGACGCAGGATTCGGGGAGGAGCAGGAGAAGGATTCCGTCGACGCTGCCTCAGGAAGAACCGCAGCGGGCAGCACAGCATCTGCTGCGCCGGGGGGCGTAAGCCGTGGCGCACTTTACGGCTCTGCCCTTCATCGTGTTATGGAGCTTATTGATTTTTCTGAGGAGTACTCCGAGGCGGAGCTTGCCGAGGCAATCGACGGCTTTGCAAAGGACGGAAAGCTGTCCGAGGAATTTGCGGCCCTTGTCAGAAGGAGCAAGGTTCGGGGCTTCCTTGACAGCGCCCCCGGAAAGCGCATGTCGAAGGCTGCCCAAAAGGGACTTCTCTATCGGGAGCAGCCCTTCTTCCTGGGCGTGCCTGCCTCTACCCTTAAGGACACCGCCCCTGAGGACGAAACCCTCATCATCCAGGGAATCATCGACGTATTCTGGGAGGAAGAGGACGGTATTGTGCTTCTTGACTACAAGACCGACCGCGTGGATTCCATGGATGAACTTGTAAAACGATACGAAACTCAGTTATACTATTACGGCATGGCAATCGAAAATGCCACAGGCAAAAAAGTAAAGGAAACCATCATCTGGTCATTTGCTCTCATGGAGGAACTCAATATCGGAGCATATGACGAACTTAAGGCGAAACATGAACATTCTTGATACAGACACCGTGGCCCTTGAGGAGGAATCCTGCTCCGTAGTGATTGTGGACCAGACCCTTCTGCCCGGTGAAATCAAATTCATCAGACTCAAAACTCCGGAGGAAATATGGGAGGCAATTTACCACCTCAAGGTTCGTGGGGCCCCGGCAATCGGAGTCTGCGCAGCCTTCGGAATGTATGTGCTCTCGAAATCCTTTGACCGCACCGACAAGGAAAAATTCTTCGAGGAATTCTACAAACAGAAGGGGTACCTTGACTCTTCGCGCCCCACTGCAGTTAACCTGAGCTGGGCTCTTAAGAGAATGGCAAAGGCGGCCGAGAAGAACCGCGAAAAATCCATCGGTGAGATCATCGAGGCATTAGGACTTGAGGCAAAGGCAATCCGGGACGAGGATGTATCCGTTTGCCGCAGAATCGGCGAGAACGGCCTTACTCTCGTAAAGCCCGGAGACGGAATCCTGACCCACTGCAACGCCGGCCATCTTGCTACAGTAAGGCTCGGAACCGCCACGGCCCCCATCTATCTTGGCCATGAAAAGGGCTACGGCTTTAAGGTCTATGCAGACGAAACCCGTCCCCTTCTTCAGGGCGCTCGTCTTACGGCCTTTGAGCTTGCGGCAGCAGGCGTTGATGTGACCCTCCAGTGTGACAACATGTCCGCCCGCCTTATGAAGGAAGGAAAGATTCAGGCGATTTTTGTGGGCTGTGACAGGGTTGCGGCAAATGGTGATACAGCAAATAAAATCGGTACCAGCCTTCTTGCAACCGCCGCAAAATATTACGGTGTTCCCTTCTATGTCTGCGCACCCTGCTCAACCATCGACATGTCAACCCCCACCGGCGATGACATTGTAATTGAGCAGAGAAAGCCCGAGGAGGGCACGGAAATGTGGTATGAAAAACGCATGGCACCCCGGGACATCAAGGTATTTAACCCGGCCTTTGACGTGACTGATGCCGGCCTTATTTCCGGCATTGTGACTGAGTGCGGTATTGCCCGCTATCCCTACACGGAATCTCTTCCCGAAATCATGAAGAAAAAATCCCGGGAATGACTGACCTGAGCCGGAAAATCCCGGTATAACTGCGCATAAAATGAAAAATGCAGGAGTAAATTATGAGCAATCAGTGTGACAGCTGTGCATACAATGAATATGATGAGGAGTACGAGGAATATTTCTGCTCCGTGAATATGGACGAGGACGACTGCGCCAGGCTTATGAGTTCAAAGGATGACGCCTGCCCCTTCTACAGGAACGGGGACGAGTATGCGGTCGTACGACATCAGATGTGAGAACCGCCCACCGGACAGAACCGCCCACCGGACAGAACCGCCCACCGGACAGAACCGCCCGCCGGACAGGGCCCCTGCACATCAGAGCATTCCAATCATAATAAACGAAAATCACTCCCTTCGCACTTGAATCGAGGGGAGTGTTTTTGTATAATATTCCAAATGTGGGTTTTTGTCGGCAAATATGAAAATTAAATGATCCCGGCACCCTGAAAGTGAGAAAAATGGAAGAAAAGACAAAAAATTTTATTGAGCTTGAAATAGACAAGGACCTTGCGGAGGGCGTATACAACACCGTATGCACACGTTTCCCTCCCGAGCCCAACGGATATCTCCACATCGGACACGCAAAGTCCATCCTTCTCAACTACGGACTTGCGAAGGAGTATGGCGGAAAATTCCACATGCGCTTTGACGACACCAACCCCACCAAGGAAAAGTCCGAGTTTGCGGAGGCAATCTTAAAGGACATCAAGTGGCTTGGAGCTGACTGGGGTGATGATTTTTATTATGCATCGGACTACTTCGACAAAATGTACGAAGGCGCCGTAAAGCTCATCAAAAAGGGCAAGGCCTACATTTCCGACCTTACCCCCGAGCAGATGCGTGAGTACCGCGGCACCCTTACGGAGCCCGGCAGGGAGGACCCGAACCGCAACCGTCCCGTTGAGGAAAACCTTGCCCTTTTCGAGGACATGAAGAACGGCAAATACGAGGACGGGGCTCTTACCCTCCGCGCCAAAATCGATATGTCTTCCCCCAACATCAACATGCGTGATCCCATCATCTACCGTGTTGCCCACATGACTCACCACAACACCGGCGACAAGTGGTGCATCTACCCCATGTATGATTACGCCCATCCTGTTGAGGATGCGATCGAGGGAATCACCCACTCAATCTGCACCAAGGAATTCGAGGACCATCGTCCCCTTTACGACTGGGTTGTAAGGGAGCTGGAGTTTGAGAATCCTCCCCGCCAGATCGAATTTTCAAAGCTTTATCTTCAGAATGTTGTAACCGGCAAGCGCTACATCAAAAAGCTTGTGGAGAACGGCATTGTTGACGGCTGGGATGACCCACGCCTTGTTTCCATTGCGGGACTTCGCCGCCGCGGCATCACTCCCGAGTCCATCAAGGCCTTCGTCGAGATGAGCGGTATTTCAAAGGCCGATTCCATTGCCGATTATGCAGCTCTCGAGTACTGTGTACGCGAGGACCTTAAACTCAAGGTTTCCCGTGTCATGGCAGTTGTTGACCCCATCAAGGTCATCATCGACAATTACCCCGAGAACGAAAGCGAGCTTCTTCCCGTATCAAACAACCTTGAAAACGAGGAACTGGGAAGCCGCGAGATTTCCTTTAGCCGTGAGCTCTACATCGATCGCGACGACTTCATGGAGGAACCCCCGAAGAAATATTTCCGTATGTTCCCCGGCAATGAGGTTCGTCTCATGAATGCATATTTCGTAACCTGCAATTCCTTCGAGAAGGATGAGAACGGCAAGGTTACCGTCATCCACTGCACCTACGACCCCGCAACCCGCGGCGGCGACGCTCCCGACGGACGCAAGGTCAAGGGCACCATCCACTGGGTTGATGCAAAGACCGCGGTTCCCGCCACCATCAGACTTTACGAGAACCTTGTAAACGAGGAACTCGGTGTCTACGACGAAAACGGTGACGTGAATGTCAACCCCAATTCCATCAAGGTCTGCAACGGCTTTGTGGAGGCATCCGTAAAGGACTCAAAGGCCTTCGACAGATTCCAGTTTGTCCGTCAGGGCTTCTTCTGTGTGGACTACAAGGATTCAAAGGAGGGCGCGCCGGTATTTAACCGCATCGTTTCCCTCAAGAGTTCCTTCAAGCTTCCCACAGCAAAATAACTTGTCCGGGAAGGCATGCTGCAGATATGGCCGACAAAATGAGTCGGCAGAAAATTGCGCGAATGATAATTCTTTCGTGCAACATATTATGATGTAACAGAGGTATATACAATGGGTTTATTATCAGGTTTTGAAAAATTTCAGGTAAATCCCGAGAAGGGACTTTTCGATCAGCAGGAAAAGAAAAAGGAAGAGCCTAAAACGGTGGCTGCTCCCAAGGCAGAACCAAAGGAGGAGGACTTCCTTCTGGACAAGACCGTAAGATGCATTGTCTGCGACAAGACCTTCAAAAACAAAGTGGTTAAGGCTAACTCCCTCAAGCGTCTTGATACGGATTTCGATCTTCGCCCGAATCACGCTTACATTGACACCTTAAAATACGGCGTATGTTCCTGCCCTCACTGTGGC
>R05__coassemble_991_pt1 | contig 11266 bp, 7 predicted proteins | sample R05__metabat2_high_PE_036 | metagenome-assembled genome bin R05
AATCGATACGGACTTTTGTATCAGGTTTTCGGTTGCTCAAGAGACATACCGTCTCAACATGCTGCGTTCCCGGGAACATGTCAACCGCGCACATCCTGACAGGTTCATAGCCCGCCTCCATGAATGCGGGCAGGTCACGGGCAAGGCTCTTGGGCTTGCAGGCAATGTAGAGGATGTGGTCGACTCCATAGTCTATGATTTTCGGCAGGGCCTTGGGGTGGATTCCGTCACGGGGAGGATCCAGGATGATGCAGTCCGGCTTTTCCTCGACCTCATCAATCACTTTAAGCACGTCGCCCGCAAGAAAGCTGCAGTTTTCGATACCATTGAGGGCTGCGTTTTCTTTGGCGGCCAAAACAGCCTCCTCCACAATTTCAACTCCCACAACCTTGCCTGCTGCAGGGCTCATGATCTGGGCGATGGTGCCGGTTCCGGAATAAAGATCGTAAAGCACATTTCCAAGGCCGTTTTCATTTTCACAGGTCGACAGAAGATATTCCCGCGCCTTGCCGTAAAGCACCTCCGCGCCCTTTGAGTTTGTCTGGAAGAAGGAGAAGGGGGTTATCTTGAATTTAAGATCAAGAAGCTTTTCGTAAAAATAAGACTCTCCGTAAATGATCTCCGTCCCCTCGTCAATTACCGCATCCGCAACGGAGGTGTTCCTGGTCCGTAAGACGCCGCAAAGTTTTCCCGTAAACGAAAGTCCGCAGAGAAGTTTTGCATATTCCTCGAGCATCTCCCCCTCCGGCTGCAGCGGTCTTTCGACAGTTTCCGCATAGGGATCACCCTTTATTGAATAATCCTCTCCCGTCACAAGGTCCACCAGGATTTCTCCCGTGAACACTGCCTTCCTAACAATAAGATGGCGCAGATATCCCCTGTGGGTGCGCTTGTGGAAATAAGAGAGCCTCTTCTCCCTGAAGAATTCAAGAGTTGATGAAAGAATCAGCCTGAAATCCTCATCCACAATCCGGCATTCCGGCACCGGCAGAATGTCATAAAAGCTTCCCCTTTTGTGAAGTCCCAGGGTAAGCGGGCCTTCCTTGTCCATGTCGCCGAAGGAAAATTCCATCTTGTTTCTGTAGCCTGTCTCCTCCGGTGATGCAAAAATGCCTTCATATATTTTTTCAAATTTCTCCCCAAGCACCGGTTCAAAGAGTTCCTTGAGCGCTCCGCTCTTTACATCAAGCTGGTCCTCATAGGAAATCTGCCTCATGTAGCAGCCGCCGCACTCCTCAAAATGAGGGCAGTCACTTCCTGCGATTTTCTTCTGCGAAATGAGATTGTCCAGCGCTTCATTCTTGTTTTTCTTTGGTTTCCTCATGTTGTGTCATCCTTCAACTTGCTTTGTTTTGCCCTTCAGGCTCAAAAATAGGCGGGCAATTGCTGCCCGCCCTTGATTATTATAGGTTCTGAAATTTAGATTCCGCTGATTTCTTCCTCGTCGTCATCCTCGAAAAGCTCGTCATCAAAATCATCGAAATCCTCTTCCTCGGGATCCTCAACCGAATCGGGTGTAAGGAAGTTGTAAAGGAATACGCCGGCTGCAACGAGAACAGCAATGATTCCAACTACGATAAGAACAATTTTAACGATTTCACTGCGTCTTTCTTTCACGTTTTTTTCCCTCCGAAGGTTCTTGATAAAGTCCATATTCTTTGCATTCTCCAGGAGTGCAACAACATCATTGTAACTATACTTCACGGAACGCCTCCTTATTCACAAATCAATGTTGGGCTTATTATAACATATTGCACACAGGGGTTGCAAGCAGGACATGCTTGTATTTCGTGCTCCTGCGGTGCCCTAAATCTGCTCTAAATTTGCCTGAAATCCGACTTGAATCCGCCTTAAATCAGATTTTTTCAAGCTTTGCAAAGCCCGCAAACATCTTCTTGATTCCCGCCGTGTCAAAATCCACGGTGACCTCGTAGTCGCGTCCGCCGGAAACAATGTTCTTTACGGTTCCCTGGCCGAATTTCATGTGCCTTACCCTGTCGCCAATCTCATAGCCAAGTCCGCCGTTTCCCCCTGCGCTGCCTATGTTCTTTGCGGGAGATGAGGCCTTCATGGTAATGCTTGATACGGGACGTTTTGTAACCTTTCCTGCGATCGATGAAAGTGATCTTCCGGAAGAAGCTCCGCCATAAGAGCCGTCACCTCCGTAGGAATTCTGGCCGCTGCCAAAGCCCCGCCCGCCGAGCACCTCGCTTGCGCTTCTGCCCTCGGTTCTTCTTCTGCCGCCTGTGTTTCCCGGATTATCACCGCCGAAAAGCTCGTTGGGAATTTCCTCCACGAATCGCGAAAGCCTGCTGTACTGAAGTTCTCCGCGCACAAGTCTCGAGCGTGCGGAGGTTATAACAAGATTGTTCATGGCGCGGGTGATTCCCACATAGCAAAGGCGCCTCTCCTCCTCGAGTTCCTCCTGGGAATTGTCCGAGGTGATGCTCATAAAGCTCGGGAAAAGGCCATCCTCCATGCCCGCAAGGAAAACTCTGGGGAACTCAAGTCCCTTGGCTCCGTGTAGAGTCATGAGAACGACATAATCCTTGTCATCCTCAAGGCTGTCGATGTCAGCCACCAGCATGACCTCCTGCAGGAAGCCCGAAAGGGTAGGATCCTCGGCGTTTTCATCATAGTCCGCTGCCTTATTGATAAACTCCTCCACGTTCTCCACGCGGTCGGTGTCCTCCTCCTTGTCCTCCTTCTTCAGCTCCTCAAGATAGCCTGTTTCCTCCACTATCCAGCGAATGAGCTGGGCAATGGACATGGTCTTCGCCCTTGCCCTTGCGACGCTTATAAAGTTCACAAAACCGTTGATCTTTTTTGCCGCCGCCCCGAGGCTTCCGATGCGTTCCGCATCACAGAGTCCCTCGTAGAGGCTGATGTCCCCGCGCTGTGCGTAATCTGCCACCTTTCCAAGGGAGGTGGCGCCGATGCCGCGCTTGGGCACATTGATAATTCGCATGACGGAAAGGTCATCCTGGCCGTTATCGATGGTCTTAAGATAAGCCAGAACGTCCTTGATTTCCTTTCGCGAATAGAAGTTTACGCCGCCCACAATCTTGTAGGGAATTCCCGCTGCGACGAAGCGCTCCTCAAGAAGTCGGGACTGGGCGTTGGTTCTGTAGAGGATTGCCTGTGAACCGAAGGGCTCCCCCCGCTTGTAGGCCTTGCGGACCTCATTTACAATGTACTCCGCCTCCTCCGGTGCCGAATCAACCACCTTGAGGATAATGCTGTCTCCTGCTTCTTTCTGCGTCCAGAGAGCCTTCTCCTTCCTGCCCCGGTTGTTCTTAATAACGGCATTTGCCGCCGCAAGAATATTTCCTGTGGAGCGGTAATTTTCCTCGAGCTTTATGACCTTAGCCTCCGGGAAAAACTTCTCGAAGTTAAGGATGTTGTAAATATTTGCCCCGCGGAATTTGTAGATCGACTGGTCATCATCACCTACAACACAAAGGTTCTTCCGCTCCCCCGTAAGAAGCCTTACAAGCTCGAACTGGGCGGTGTTTGTGTCCTGATACTCATCCACCATGATGTAGTGGAAACGGTCGTTGTAATAGGCCTTTACCTCCGGATCCGTGGAAAGAAGGTTCACCGTCTTTACGATAAGGTCATCGAAATCAAAGGCGTTGTTCTTCTGAAGCTCACCCTGATATTCCCGGTAGAGCCTGCCCACAACGGTTTTGTAAGGGTCTCCTGCCGCATTCCTCGCATAATCAACGGAGCTTATGAGCTCATCCTTCGCATGGGAAATTTCACCGAGGACTCCCTTCTCCCGGAACATCTTCGGATCAAGCTCATTGCGCTTGATGAGGTTGCGCATGAGGGTCTTCTGGTCGTCCGCGTCATAGATTGTAAAGTTCTCGTCATAGCCGAGCCTTGGAGCAAATTTTCTTAGGATGCGCACGCAGAGGGAGTGGAAGGTTGAAACCCAGATTCCAAGGGAGTCCTGGCCGAGAATCCCCTCGATACGCTCCTTCATCTCCCCTGCTGCCTTGTTTGTAAAGGTTATGGCAAGAATGTTCCAGGGCTGTACGTTCTCATCCTTAATAAGATGGGCGATGCGGTATGTAATAACACGTGTCTTGCCGGAGCCTGCACCCGCAAGGAGAAGAACAGCACCTTCTGTTGTAAAAACTCCTTCACGCTGGGGCTCGTTTAATGATTCATAATCGTTCAAAATTTACCTCTTTCAACTTGTTATCTTGTTTTAAAAACTATATAATAAAAAAATAATTTTGTATCATGCAAGTGAGGAACCATTATGAAGGCAGATGACAAAGCTCTCTTAAAAGAAATTATCAACAACCTGCGCGCTCTGGATTACATCAACCCCGACGCAATCCCCAACATAGATCTTTACATCGATCAGGTGCTTACCTTCCTTGACGGTCAGCTCATGCCCAGCAAGCGTTCCCCTGACGACAAGGCGATCACCCGCACCATGATCAACAACTATGTTAAGAGTAAGCTTCTTCCCGCTCCCGAGAAAAAGCGCTACACCCGTGAGCACGTCCTCACTTTAATTTTCGTATATTATCTTAAAAATTTCCTTTCAATTCCCGACATCGAATCGATCTTAAGCCCCCTTACGGAGCGCTATTTTGCCAAGGATTCAGAGCGTTCCCTGGCGGATGTCTACGAGCAGATCGTTATTCAGGAGAAATCCCACGCCGAGAAAACAGCAAAGGATCTCATCCGGATTTTCGAGGCAAGCAGAAAATCCTTCCCGGATGCCACTGAGGAGGAGGCAGACTTCCTTCACAACTTCTCTCTCATCTGCTCCTTAAGCTTCGAGGTCTACATGAAAAAGAAGGTGCTTGAGTCCATCATCGACCAGACCATAGAGCCCCTCTCCCGTTCCGGCGAAGCCTCAAATGAAACAGACGACGCCGAGGCTCCCGAAGAGGCAAAGCCCGCGAAGACCACTAAGGCCGCTTCTAAGGCCACCAAGGCCGCCGCAGGCGCCAAACCCGTGAAAACTACCAAGGCCGCTTCTAAAACCACTAAGGCTGCCGCGACCGCAAAAAGCACTAAATCAGCGAAATCAAAGAGCACAAAGGCCGCAACTAAATAATTATAACACATCAGCGGTCGTTCCACATTTCGTAGGGATGGTTGGTTAGATTAGTCAGCATGGCGAACTTCCTTTCGGATGTAATATTTCAACCTATACCGGCGGCCGAAAATCACAAAAGCCAGTGAACATACTGCAGAGACAATCAGTCCGATTTTAACAATCCTGCTGCTGTAGTCTCTTATGCCGTCCTCATCATCTGCGCCATAGCAGCTGCCCACCAGGGCAACACAGCTTGCCTGAAAGCCCGTGCCCAGGGCGAAGTTAATTGACATAAGATTCATATCCACGGAATAAACGGAAAGGGCCAGGCTGCCCGCTCTGGCGGAGAAGGCGCACATGAGAAACAGCTTGGGCTGAACGGTGACAGATACAGCGGATATAGCCGATATTCCGAGCGCTGACACCATCTGGGAATCTATGATTCCTGCGAAAGCCAGTGAAAGCTGCTCCAAAAAGCAGGAGTTGCTATTTTAATTATGCTTTTATCTTTCTCGTTCATAAATTATCGTTCGTCCGTAAAACTTAAATATAAATCGATTCTATTTAGAATTATAACTATTATAGAATAAAAAGTAATCAGTAAAATCCCCGGCAGATGCCGGGGATTTTTCAACTCAATTTCCGGATGCCTTAGCGGCCCTCGAAAACATGTATTAGAGGATTACAACTCCTCTTTCCTTTGCATAATCATAAACCTCATCGGGCCATACAGAGCACTGTACCTCGCCGATATGGGCCTTGCGAAGGAAGAACATGCAGATTCGTGACTGTCCGATACCGCCGCCTATGGTGTAGGGTGCGGTCCTGTCAAGGATGCTCTTCTGGAAGGGAAGATCTGCTCTCTCCTCGCAGCCTGCCTTTTTAAGCTGAGCTGCAAGAGAATCCTCGTCTACGCGGATACACATAGAAGAAAGTTCAAGTGAAATATCAAGAACGGGATAATAAACGATAATATCGCCATTGAGATGCCAGTCATCATAGTCGGGAGCGCGTCCGTCATGGGGCTTGCCGTCAGCAAGATCATCGCCGATTTCCATAAGGAAGATTGCGCCGTGCTTCTTTGCTGCCTCGTACTCACGCTCCTTGCGGGTAAGGTTCGGATACTCCTTCTCAAGGTCATATGAGCTTACGAAGGTGATGGTCTCGGGAAGGATGCACTTTACGTAGTCATACTGGTTGCTGACATACTTTTCGGTGGTGCGGAGGGCATCGTAAATTGCCTTAACTGTGGCAACAAGGGTGTCCTTTGTACGCATGTCCTTTGTGATGACCTTTTCCCAGTCCCACTGGTCAACGTAGATTGAGTGGATGTTGTCGGTGTCTTCATCACGACGGATGGCATTCATGTCAGTGTAAAGGCCTTCGCCAACATTGAAGCCGTAACGTCCGAGGGCCATTCTCTTCCACTTTGCAAGTGAATGAACAACCTCCATCTCCCTGTCCCCCTGCTCCTTAACGCCGAAGGATACGGGACGCTCAACGCCATTGAGGTTGTCATTAAGACCGCTCTCGGGGCGAACGAAAAGAGGTGCGGTTACGCGGTGAAGGTTAAGCTGTGTTGCGAGCTCCCTCTGGAAGCAGTCCTTAACCTTTTTGATTGCAATTTGTGTTTCCTTAAGTCCCAGCTCGGGCTTATAGGTTTCAGGTAATACTATACTCATCTTTACTCCTTTGAAATCCTTATGATTTCTGTTTGCGCTACTGATACAATTTTACTCCATAGAAATGTAATGTCATTGTACAAAACGCTATGCGGCCGGGATTAAAGGTCGCAGGTTCCCACTGTTCTGGGGAAGGGAAGCACGTCGCGGATGTTGCCCATTCCGGTGAGGTACATAACGCATCTCTCGAAGCCGAGACCGAAGCCCGCATGACGGGTTGAGCCGTACTTGCGAAGGTCAAGATAGAAGTCATAATCAGCCTCGTTAAGGCCGCATTCCTTCATTTTTGAAAGAAGGATGTCGTAGTTGTCCTCACGCTGGCTTCCGCCGATAATCTCGCCGATTCCGGGAACAAGGCAGTCCATTGCGGCAACAGTCTTGCCATCCTCGTTGAGTTTCATGTAGAAGGCCTTGATTTCCTTGGGATAATCCGTAACGAAAACGGGGCGTTTGAAGATTTCCTCGGTGAGGAAACGCTCATGCTCAGTCTGAAGATCGCAGCCCCAGCTTACCTTGTAATCGAATTTGTCATTGTGCTTCTCAAGTTCCTTGATCGCATCGGTGTAGGTGATGCGGCCGAACTCGGAATTTGCCACGTGCTCAAGCCTTTCAATAAGGCCCTTGTCAACGAAGTTGTTGAAGAATTCAAGCTCCTCGCGGGCATTCTCGAGAACATATTTGATAACATACTTGAGCATGCTCTCCGCAAGCATCATATCGTCCTCAAGATCTGCGAAGGCAATCTCGGGCTCGATCATCCAGAACTCCGCTGCATGGCGGGTTGTATTCGAATTCTCCGCACGGAAGGTAGGTCCGAAGGTGTAGATGTTCTTGAAGGCCTGGGCGAAGGTCTCGCCGTTGAGCTGTCCTGAAACAGTAAGGTTTGTGCTCTTGCCGAAGAAATCCTTTGAATAATCGATTGAGCCGTCCTCATTCTTGGGAAGGTTGTCCATATCGAGGGTTGTCACACGGAACATCTCGCCTGCGCCCTCGCAGTCAGAGCCGGTGATGAGGGGAGTGTGAACATAGATGAAGTCCCTCTCCTGGAAGAATTTGTGAATGGCATATGCGCAAAGCGAACGCACCCGGAAGGTAGCCTGGAAGGTGTTGGTCCTGGGGCGAAGATGTGTCATGGTACGAAGATACTCGAGAGTGTGACGCTTCTTCTGAAGGGGATAATCCGGTGTTGACTCACCCTCAACAAGAATCTCAGATGCCTGGATTTCGAAGGGCTGCTTAAGCTCGGGAGTCAAAGTTACGATTCCCTTTACGATGATGGCAGCGCCAACGTTCAGTTTGCGGATTTCCTCGAAGCCGGGAAGGGTGTCATTGAAGACGACCTGGATGGGTTCGAAGAAGGTTCCGTCGTTAAGTACGATGAAGCATACGGCCTTTGAGTCACGGAGGGATCTTACCCAGCCACCGAGGGTAACCTCCTTACCGCCGTAATCCTTGAAGTTTTTGTAAAGTTCTCTGTTTGAAATAATATCGGACTGCATTGTTCTTTGTTCTCTCCTGTTATTTTAATCTGTTTCCGCGATAGCCGGTGTGGAAGCCGCCCTTGCCTATGCCCGCAAGGCCTCCTGCGTTATTTCCCTTGTTGCCTCCGGCGGTGTTCTTGTCTGAGGCAATGGCGCCCTCCGAGCCAAGAACAGGTCTTGTATTGCTCTTTAATTCTGCGAGAAGCTCCCTGATGATCGCCTCTGCGGAAACATCATCATAATCCTTAAGTTTTTCAACGGCCTCATCGACCTTCTCCCGAACCCTGTCGCCGACATCGTAGCCCTGAAGATCCTCGAATTTGGTCTCGGCCTCCTTGAGTCTGAAATTCTCAAGGTCGTCAAGAATGTAGAGAAGACGGGCGGAAATCTCGCCGATGTTGATGGGCATGGAAACAGCGCGATGGTCAACCTCAAGATCCTTGCCGAGGATTGCCATGACACGCTCGATCATTGCCTTTGCGCCTTCGGTGTCATTGGTTTCCATCTTGACCTTTGCATTGTGGACGCGGCCCTTAATGTCCTCCTGGAGCTGATAGCGGAGCACCTCCTCGGTTTTTGTAAGAGCCGTCTTTATCTTGTCTGATACAATGTCATTGTGGATTTCATCGATACGGTTGTAGAGCTCGCGGGGCTCCATGGGAAGCATACCGAGACGCTTGAACACACGCTCGATTCGCTCTCTTAAATCCTCCGGGTCGAAGGGCTTAATGATATAATCCATGATACCAAGCTTCGATCCCTCGAGGACCGTCACCGCATCCTTCTTTGCCGTAAGGAAAATTACGGGAACAACAACGCCGTTGTCCTGGGTGCGGATTTCCTTTAAGGTTTCGATACCGTCCATAATGGGCATCTGCACATCAAGCAGAATCAGATCCACCCGGTTCTGATAGAGATATTTAATTGCACGGCGTCCGGTCATCATGGGGATAACCTCATATTTGTCCTTCAGCTCCTGCTCAAGGGTGGCAAGATTGACCGTATTGTCATCCACCACCATGATTTTCATTTTTTCTGCCACAGTATGTCCTCCTGCACAACTCTATTATTTTATATTAAACAAGTTGTTTTTTCAATGATTAGCCATTAAGAATCTCATTAAGAAGGTCCTCAGCGCCGTCATCATCGTACATTCTGTACTTGTTCTTTATGACATTGAGCTTTGATTCGATGTTTTCATCAAGCCTGTAATTAAGAAGCTCGTCCAGCATTTCCCTTGCTTCCTTTGATTTGAAGCTTTCGGATGCCTCGAGGATTTCCCGAACCTTCGCCTTGATTTCGTCATAGGACAGGGTCTGGGTTCTGTTGTCCGCCTCCGGCTTTTGCTCCTGACCTTTGCGTTTTTCAAGGAAGCTTCCGATTGCGTCAAGAAGCTTTCTGTATTCCTTTATGAGGGCCTCAAGATGCTCGGTGATGTAGGCCGTGTCGCCGTTCTTTGCAGCCATCTCGTGGGTCTTCGCAAACTCAGAAAGATGCTCCGCGCCTATGTTTGCAGCTGCGCTCTTAAGTGCATGAACCTCAATATCGTAATTCTTGACATCAAGTTCATTTCCCAGCCTCTCAATAAGCCCTGCCTTCTCCTGGCCGTCCATATGGAACAGTTCAAGGATTTCTATGAACATCTGCTCGCCGCCGCTGTGAATGTCCATGGCGCGTTTTGTGTTGATTCCGTCGATTGAAATTTCGGACGTTCCGCTCTTTTCTTCGGCTGCGGGAGCCTGGTCAACGGAAATTCTCTTTTCCTTCGGAATCCATTTGCAGAGCACCTTATGAAGCTCTTTTCTGTCGATGGGTTTTGAAAGGTAATCGGAGAAGCCGTTGTTCTGGAACATCTCCTTTGCGCCCTTGAAAGAGTTTGCGGTAAGGGCAACAAGAACCGGCTGCTTGAAGCTTCCGGATTTTGCCTCGATAATGTGCTGGGCAGCCTCTATACCATCCATCTCCGGCATCATGTGGTCCATGAGAATGATGTCGTAATCGTTCTCCACCTCCATGGCAATTGCGTCCGCGCCGCTCTGAGCCTGGCTGACTGCAAACTTGTAGGGCTTTAAGACGCCCGCCGCAACCTTAAGGTTGACGCGGTTATCATCAACCACCAGAATCTTGGTTTCGGGGCTGGTAAACATTGCCTCTTCGCTTTCCTTCGTACCGGATTCGTCGCCGAATTCACGACCGGAAACAGGCTTGGTATTTTTGCAGATCTGCTGGATGGTGATGGTGAACACAGAGCCCTTTCCGAGTTCGCTCTTGACATCGATATGTCCGTTCATCATCTCAACGAAGTTCTTTGCAATCACAAGGCCAAGGCCGGAGCCTTCAATCTTGTGAACCTCATTGTTGCTGACACGGCTGAAGCGTTCGAAAAGCTTTGCAAGGTCATCCTCGCGGATACCCATACCGGTGTCTTCTATCTCAAAGACAAGTTCGAAAAGCTCGTCCTCGATCTTTGTACTCTTGACAGCCATTGAAACATAGCCGCTCTTGGTGTACTTGATGGCGTTGTTGAAGATGTTGATGATAACCTGACGGATACGTCCCTTGTCGCCGTAGAACTCTGCGGGAGTGTCCTTTTCGATTTCGTATTTAAGTTCGAGATTGTTCTCGCTTGCGGGAATCTTAACGATGTTGTAGACATCCTCGATAAGATCCTCAAGCTTGTAGCTTTCCTCGACGAGGGACATGGAACCGCTCTCAACCTTTGATATGTCGAGGATATCATTGATGATGCCGAGAAGGTTCTGGGATGCGCTCTTGATATCGAGGGCGTAATCATATTCCTTGCCCTCTCCTGTAACCTCCATGAGGAGCTCGCTCATGCCTACGATTGCATTCATGGGCGTACGGATTTCATGTGACATGTTAGCAAGGAAGCTGCTCTTTGCCTTGTTCGCCTCGTCAGCCTCATTGCGAAGCTGCATGATTTCACCGATGAAGTTGAAGGTTTCGGTGATGTTGATAAGGCAGAAAACATATCCGCGGCAAACCGCATCATCGCTGAACAGGGGGTCCATTGAAAC
>R05__coassemble_1027_pt1 | contig 11025 bp, 10 predicted proteins | sample R05__metabat2_high_PE_036 | metagenome-assembled genome bin R05
TGCCAAGGCAGATCAGTAAACAGCAAACCGTTTCAAGCACAATGGGGACGCCAAGAAGCAGGAACGCCGAAACAATGCCGGTGATGTAGCTGCTCTTTCTTGAAACCGGGAAGGCCGCCATCATGTAGGCTGTCCTGCCGGAATAAAGATAGCCGAAAATCAGGATCATTGCCACAATTGCGGCGACGAAGATGATTGTAAAGTTCCATCCCCAGGACAGGTGCTGGGCCAGGTAATATTTAAGCTCCTGCGGATCATTCGCATAATAATTCCGCGCGCTGTACCAGTCCCTGTAAAGTCTCATGGGAAACTGGGACATTTCCGCAATGAAGAAAAGGATTGCAACCGGCCAGAAGCGGCGAAGATTGCTTATGAAAAGTCCTCCGCTAAAAAAGGATGTCTTTGATTTCATAATCGGCACCTCCTAACTCGTAAATGAAAATTTCTTCAAGGGTAAGGGGAAGGACGTCCATGATAATGGGGTTAAGTTCCTCTATCCTCTTCTGCGCCGCAAGGGGTTCCCCCTTTATGATGAGGGAATGGACGCGTCCCGCAGAGGATTTGTGAAGGACCGTAATGTCATCGGGAAGGTCCGGCATCCCGTTCTCAAAGACAACCTGAATTTTCACAATGGAAGCCTGAAGGTCCGTGAGGGATCTTTCAATGAGAATCCTGCCCCTGTCCATGATTCCCACGTGATCGCAGATGTCCTCAAGTTCCCGGAGATTGTGGGAAGAAACGAGGACCGTAAGGCCATGTTCCGCAACATCATTTAAGATGATATTCCAGATTTGACGGCGCATAACGGGATCGAGGCCGTCCACCGGTTCATCTAGAATCATAAGATCCGCTCTGCAGCAGACTGCAAGGAGGAAGGCCGCCTGCTTCTGCATGCCCTTTGAAAAGCTGCGGATGTTTTTCCTAAGGTCGAGGGCTCCGAAGCAGTCCTTCAGTTTGTAGAAAAGCTCCTCATCAAATTTCGGATAGATGGACTTGTAAAACTTCATCATGTCCTTAATGTTTGCCTGGGCAAAGAAGAAAATATCATCCGGGATGTAAGCAATCCTTGACTTTATCTCATCGTTTTCGTAAACGCTTTGGCCATCAATGAGGATTTCGCCGGCGTCCTGGCGAAGGGCGCCCGTAAGATGTCTTATCAGGGTTGATTTTCCGGCGCCGTTAGGACCCACCAGGCCGTAAATCTGGCCCTTGCCAACGTGCATTGTAAGGCCGTCGAGAGCCTTCACGTCACCGTAATTTTTTGTCAGGTTATTTATCTGAATCATTTTCCTTCACCTCCCTCTTTCTTTGAAGAAGTGCCCGACGGAGCGGGCGAAATGTCATTTGCGGTAAGCTCCTCTATTCTGAGTTTAAGTTCAGAGGGCTCTGTGCCAAGGGCTGCAAGCTCACGGACCGACTCGTCAAATTTTTCGAGAATCTTGTTCTTTCGCTCGTCCGTGACCTCCGTCACCTCCGCCGCGAAGCTTCCCCGGCCGGAAATGGTGTAGATGTAACCCTCCTGCTCAAGTTCACGATAGGCCCGCTGTATGGTGTTGGGGTTTATGGAAAGCGTCACCGCCATCTCCCGCACGCTTGGGATTTTCTCATCCTTCCCAATGCCGCCTGTCAGAATGAGCCGCCGCATTCCGTCCTTGATCTGTTCATATATCGGTTTCGAATCCCTGTAGTTCAGCTGAATCATCCGGTCCTCCTTTCCGATGTTGCAAGTGTATTAGTTATGTTAGTACACTTATAGCACGATATTATTCATCTGTCAATCACTTTTGCAATTTAAAAATGTTCTATTGAATAAATGGGAATCACGACCCATAGCCAGAAGGGGCCGGAAGCCTTAAAATATGGGTATGAACAGAATTCCAAAGAATAAACAATATTTATTATACCGCCTTGTGGCACTTCTTTTTGTGACTGCGGCAGTCGCCCTGATTCTCACTGTAGTTCTTGTTGTGAATACCATCGTAAAGCATAATGAAAAAAAGCAGGAAATTGTGCAGACTGTTGCAGAGGCAGAGCTTGGTGCAAAAGCCGGGGAAGCAACGACCGACTACGAACAGGCCGGTGACACTGACAGCGCGCAAAGCAGGCAGGACAGCTCCTACTACAAATCCTTCTTCTCCTCCCTTCTGGACAACCTTAAGAAAAAGGGCGAGGAGGTTTTCTCCATCGAGCCAAGCGCAAGCATCCTGCCCTCCCTTGTGGTTTCTGATTTTGAGTTCGAGCGGGAAAGCGCAAACGCCATCAGGGTGCACTTCAATGACGACCTTGACAATAAGGTCAGCGAATATGTGCTGGAGCGCCGCGGCGCAGGCTCCGGTTCAGACTGGAAAACCCTGGACAGCTTCAGTTCCGACGGAGAGGTGAACGGAAATATTTACGAATACACCGATGAGATAGGGACAGAGGAACCCACGCAGTTTGAATACAGGGTGACCACAGTGAGCGTGGACGAGGAGAAATATCTTTCTTCCGAGAAAAGCATCCTTGCAAGCAATGTGATGATCTGCCTTGACCCGGGGCATTTTGAGGGGCGCAACGAGGTGACCGGCGATGACAGCTACGGCTACTGCGAGGGTGACTACACCCTTAAAATCGGCCTTGAGCTTCGGGACCTTCTCCGTGAAAATTACGGCATAGATGTGCTTATGACAAGGGAGACGGGGACAATCACCATCGGCGGCCACACCAACGGGGACCTGGACAACGGCAACATAAGTCTGCGCGGTGAAATGGCAAAGGACTGTACCTGTTTTATCTCTTTACATACAAACTCAAATGCAGACAATGCCAACGGCTATGACACCTTCCAGCAGCCCATCAGCCTTAACAAAGCCCTTGTCATCATGAACATTCCCGCAAGGGGTTCGGATTATTACGTTAATATGGGAAATCTGATTGTGAAGAATCTCACTGATACGAACTACTCTCTGGGGCTTTCGGACAATAAAAAATATGACACCTGCACCGCAGGGAATGTTCCGGAGCTGAGCGGAACCTACAATGACGGCCTCGGATACAACGGAACCGTCTGCGGAAGATACGGAAAAAGCGGGGACTACTACGGTGTCCTTCGTGGCGCCGCAACTGTAAATAAGCCCGCCATGATAATCGAGCACGGATATCACTCAATCCCAGAGGTCCGCAAGGCCGCAAAGGAAAATGACCTTTACAAGGACTGGGCAAAGGCCGACGCGGAGGCAATCGCCGAGGGCTTCGGGTTTAAATAAATTCCACCTGTGCAGATGCGACATAGCGATTTTTACATAATTCCAAAAAACTAAGGCAGTATTTTACACTCATGACACGCTTTCGCTCCGCTATGCTTACTCACGTTACTAAATTCGTCCTGCGTAACCTTGGACTCATTAAGTAACGAGTAGCATAGAGGGTCATTCGTTGTAAAATATACTGCCTTAGTTTTTTATATTATACATTTTAGTTTATGCCGACTAGCAGCAGCCCGGCAAGACCATAGTAGGCGATGACCGCCACAAGGTCGTTGACAGTGGTGATAAGGGGGCCTGAGGCAACTGCGGGGTCAACCTTAATCTTGTGGAAGAACATGGGAATGATGGTTCCCATGAAGCTTGAAATTATCATGGCAAGAAGCAGGGCAAGGCCCACACAGCCTGAAATCTGGAATGCGCCGGGATTTGTGTGCAGGGCGCCAATCCATGCATAATTTTTGAAATAATGAAGGTACATTCCCACAAAGGCAAAGGCCAGGCTTCCGAGAATAAGGCCGTTTGTTGCGCCGACGCGCATCTCCTTGAAGACGAAGACCAGCTTTTCCTTTCCGGAAACGTTTTCATCCATGAGCACACGAATGGTAACCGCAAGGGACTGGGTTCCGACGTTTCCCGCCATGTCAAGAATCAGGGACTGGAAGCACATGACAATCGCCATGGAGGCGACGATATTTTCGAACACGCCCACAACGGTGGAAACCATCATGCCCAGAAGGAGCAGAAGCACCAGCCAGGGCATACGCTTCCGGATACTGTCCCTTAGTTTTTCCTCAAGGTCCTCCTCCGCGGTAAGACCTGCCAGCTTTGCATAGTCATCACCCATCTCATCATCAACGGCCTCAATGATGTCCTGGGATGTAATTACTCCGATTATCTCGTCATCCTCATTGAGGACGGGGATTGAATCCTCCGCATAGTCACGGAGCATCTCGATGGTGTCGGAAATCTTCTCCCTGCCGTCCACACTGGGGTAGCTTCGGGAAATGATGTCCTCGAGAGGGGTGTACTCCCTTGCGACGATAAGATCTCGAAGATCGATGGCGCCGCAGTACTTGCCCTCGTCGTCCTGCACATAAATCGTGCTGACGTTATCGTTGTCCTGGGCCTGCTTGACCACGGAGCGCATTGTCTGCTTAATGGACTGATTGTCATTGACAACGATAAAGTTCGTTGTCATCATGCTACCGATTTCGTCGTCCTCGTAAGAGTTAATAAGTCGGACATCCTCGGAAGCCTCCTCCTCCATGAGGGAGATGAGCTGCTCACGGACCTCCTCGTTCTCGATGTCCTCAAGAGCATCGACCGCATCGTCCGCATCCATGTTTTCAAGGACATCAGCCGCCTGCTCGGGGGTAATCTCCTCGAGGTAGTCAGATACGTCCTCAAGGTAGGTAAAGATTTCGGAAACCGTCTCAACTCCCAGAAGATCATAAAGATTTTTACGGGTGTCAACGTCAACCATGGTAATCGCATCGGCGATATCGTTTTCATGGTAGTCGGTGAGGCGTTTTTTCAGCTCCTGGGCCGGAAGGTCGCTGTTGATGAGGGCTATGATCTCGTCGACAACAGAAACAGACTCTGAGGTTTCTTCAGAGTCTGCCGGAATCATATCTTCAGTTTTGTCGATTACGATTTCATTTTCTTCCATTGGCGGTTATCCGTTTGTCTTTTAATTCATCAGAGGAAACGCATCTTTCCGCTTCCGCCGTTCCTGTCACCTCCGGTGTAGGTGCCCTTCATGTTCATGGTTCTTTTGCAGGCAGTGCATACGGTTCCGAAGGAAATGCTTGCGCCGCAGACCTGACAGAAAGCGCCGATAATCTGGCGGTTTTTGCTGCCCTTGTATTCGATACGGCCGTCCTTTATCCATTCATGGATAGTGGAGAGAGGGATGTTGAACCTTTCGGAAAGTTCATTCTCTGTGGCATCATTTTTGCGCAGAAAATCCCTCACTTCATCGAAAAGGAGCTGATTCTTACAGGCGGGACAATATTCCTCGGTGTAGGACTTTGCCATAATCCTGCTGCATCTTTTGCAGTATCTTGAATTGTCGAAAAGCGGCTTTTCTTTCATATATTATTCCTGACCATCCCAGCAGTAGGTGCAGAGGTTGCATTTGTCGATTCCGACGGAATCGAGCATATCGTCAAGACGGTTGAACTGTAAGGTGGTGAAGTGAAGCTCCTTGCGGATTTCCTCTACCATCTGTGCATACTTCTCAGAATCGGGATCGGTGTATTCCTTGAGGATTTCGTCGGTTACGTTGCCATTCTCAAGGCGCTCGATAACCCTTCTTGTGATGAGCTCCATCTCGGAGTTGGAGCGTGAGAAGTTAAGGTATTTGCAGCCGTAAACAAGAGGCGGGCAAGCGGGACGGATGTGAACCTCCTTCGCGCCGCTCTCATAGAGAAATTCTGTGGTTTCACGAAGCTGGGTGCCGCGGACAATCGAATCGTCAATGAGGACCATGCTCTTGTCCTTGATGAGGTCATCAACGGCGATGAGCTTCATTTTTGCGATAAGATTACGCTTGCTCTGGATGGTGGGCATGAAGCTTCGGGGCCAGGTGGGCGTGTACTTTATGAAGGGACGTGAGAAGGGAATTCCCGACTCGTTGGCGTAGCCGACTGCATGGGCGGTGCCGGAATCCGGTACACCCGCAACGATGTCAGCCTTGACGCTGTCGCGCTTTGCCATAGCCTTGCCGCAGTTGTAGCGCATCTTCTCGACGCTGATTCCCTCGTAAGAGCTTGAGGGGTAGCCGTAATATACCCAAAGGAAGGTGCAGATTTTCATCTTGTCGCCAGGGGCCTTTAAGGTGACGCAGTTGTCGGGGGAGATGCAACAGATCTCACCGGGGCCGAGCTCCTTGTAATCGGTGTAGCCGAGGTTTTTGTAGGAGAAGTTCTCGAAGGCCGCACAGAAGGCGCCGTCCTTCTTGCCGATGACAACAGGGGTGCGTCCCTTGGCATCACGGGCACAGTAGATACCCTTCTCGTTCATGAGAAGAAGGGAAACTGAACCGTCAATCACCTCGAGGGCGTAGGAAATACCCTCGATGAGGTTTTCCTTTCGATTTATGAGAGCCGCAATAAGCTCCGTGCTGTTGATGTCACCGCCGCTCATTTCATGGAACTGGGCGTGATTGTTGTCAAGGATGTCATTTGCCAGCTTTTCCACGTTGTTGATCTTGCTGACGGTCGTGATGGCATAGGTGCCATGATGCGAACGGATGATGAGGGGCTGGGGCTCGTAGTCGGAAATACATCCGATGCCGAGATATCCCTTCATGGTCTGAATATCCTTGTCAAACTTGGTTCGGAAGGGAGCGTTCTCAATGTTGTGAATCGCACGATCGAAACCCTTCTCTCCATAAACAGCCATACCACCGCGTCTCGTTCCGAGATGAGAATGGTAATCGATTCCGAAGAATAAGTCGAATACGCAGTCTTCCTTTGCTGCTACTCCAAAAAAGCCACCCATGTCATACTCCTTTACAATACAAAAATGTTATGTAACAGACCGGTTGCAATCCGGCATCGTCAAAAAAACATTACAAATCATTATATATTTTTTTCGCGAAAAATAACAGAGCAAATGAGAAAAAAAGGATGCATGCATCATTTTGCACTGTAACACTTTAGCAACACTCCCGGTGCTATTATTACATCATCAAAAGCAAAACAACTTACAAAACACACAGACACAAAACAACAAATCAAACACAAAAAGGAGAACAAAATTATGAAGAACACAGAGAACATCGAAATGGAAGCACTTGAGAACGTAAACGGCGGCTTAAGACGAACACTTCAGGCAATATCAAACGAAGTGGATGATGCAGAGGCACTCGGAACCGGCTTCGACGAATGTTCATTGGGGGCTCACGTCTCTCATCTTCCCAATCCAGTAGGAAGCGCTGAATAATAAGCTCCGGACAGGATAAAAAGCCAGGGTCAATACGGCCCTGGCTTTTATTATGCTCGAAAAAATCCTCAAAGACGGGCAAAGAGGTCCGGCCAGGCTCAATGATTCCTACGCCGCAGTAATCTCATCAAGGCGGGTGATCATGTCGGGGATTTCCATGTCAAGGCGGATGGAAGGCCCGGTCCAGGTGCCTTTGGTGCCGTTGATGCCGTTGTAGAATTTGACAGCCTTGCCGGACCAGTCCCGGAGGTTAACCGTGTAGTCATCGATCAGGACGGCACCGCGAAGGTTTTCCGGGACGCACTCGCTCTTTGAAGAGCCGTAGGGCACGAAGAAGATGTTTTCCACGGGGATGAAGGGGCAGAAGCGGCGGAGCCACAGACGCTTTTCGGTTTCACTGTGATCATCCTGAATGACGGCGGAGAGGATCCCCACACGGCAACCCTCGTGAGCGCTGAGAAGGCGGGCAAGATGGATCATCTTCGGCTCCGGAGACCGGGAAAGAAAATATCCGTCAGACAGAACGGTCTCCCAGGGCGACTCCTGCCAGGTGGCAAGAACTCCATCCATATCAAAAAGAAAAACCCTGTCGTCTGATGACGATTTTTCATCGGATAATAAATTTACATTTGCCAAAAAAGTCTTTTCCATGAGAGCACCTCCTGTCTTATTTGTTAAGACGATTATACTCCCGGCAGTTGTCCGCAAATACGGACATCCGTCGACGTTTTCCGGAGAAATATTTTCTATTTTACAATTTTCACAATATATATGAAATTAAACACATATCCTGTGATTTGTGGTAAAATTGCCTTGCCAAATGTATGGCACCGCCTTTGCAGCGGGCAGCCCTAAATTCAACCGGCAGGAGAAAAACCATGCTCAGAGTTTTCTATATAATAAAAACAATAATTCTTGTGAATGTCATCGGCCTCGGCGCCCTGCTTTCACTGGGCGATTCGGATGAGGACGACAGCAGCCGGACCTCCGCCGAAACCGAATACGTCTCCACCGCGGATGTCTCATCCGAGGACGTGCGCATTTCCGATCTTTCCGCCTACTTTGACACGAGTGCCATCCGCGAAAAGCAGGTAAAGCTCAAGGGCAACGGCGAGGACGTTGTGACAATTCTCGTATATGTCAACGGCTCGGACCTTGAAAGTGACGACAGCGAGGCCACGACGGACATTTCCGAGATGGTTTCCGCCGGCACCTCCGACAAGGTCAACTGCCTCATCCAGACCATGGGCACCAAAAAATGGAACAAAAAATTCGGCATTGCCGCCGATCACTCACAGCGCTATAAAATCGTTGATGACGGTCTTGAGCTCGTGGACGATTCCCTGGGTCAGCTCGACTGCACGGACCCTGCCACCCTCACTGACTTCATCAAATGGGGCACGGAAAACTACCCGGCAAACCGCTACATTCTCATGTTCTGGGATCACGGCGCAGGCCCGGTTTACGGCTTCGGCTATGACGAGTGGCAGGGCGAGGACGAGTCCATGACCATGGCGGAAATGCAGAACGCCCTCAGCAGCGCCGGCGTTTATTTTGATTTCATCGGCATGGACTGCTGCATCATGTCCTGCATGGAAACCACCCTTGCCCTCTACGATTACTGCGATTATGCCATTCTTTCCGAGGAATACGAATCAGGCCTCGGCTGGTCCTACAAGGGCTGGCTTTCCGCCATCAACCAAAATTCTTCCATCGACACAGTAAGCCTTGCGAAAATCGCCATCGACGACAATGTGAATGAAAACGAGAACGACTCTGTCGACGGAAGTTCGGCCTGCATGTCACTTATTGACGAGTCCATGATGAAGATTCTCTACACAGCCTGGGTGAATTTCGCATATGAGAATGAGGACGCCCTTCTCGGGGAAAACTACTCACAGAAGGTAACCCAGAGCGACCGTACCCATCCTCTTCTCCGAAAGAAATCCCTTTCCGATTATTACGATTACTTTTCGGACTGCTATTCCAATCTTGAGGACATATGGGATTCCTACAGCATGGAATTATCCGACTATTACATTACCGATATAATGGCCGTTGCCCAGAACATCGACTCAGACAGCGCAGATGCCCTGGCGGCCGCCGTAAGCAGCACCATCATCTACAACAGGACCACCAGCGATGACACGAGTCTGACCGGTCTTTCCGTCACCCTTCCCTACGGCGACAGCGATTTCTATGAAATGCTCAAGAGCGTGTTCGCCGGCTGCGGAATTGACATCGACTACATTGCCTGGCTCGGAAAATTCGTCACCGCAGAGGGCGCCGACGATTACTACGATTACGATAGCCAGTGGAACGACTGGGACGGCTGGGATTCCTATGATGACGACTACGACTGGGATGAATGGGACTATTCCGGCGACGGGGATTACTGGGGCGATGACGACCTGTGGGGCTGGGACAGTGGTGACATCTACTATGATGACTACACCTACTACAACTACGGCTACGACGATCCCGAGAATTACCTCGAATACAGTAACGACGGCCCCGATTATTACATCGACTACGATGATCCGGGCTATTTCGAAGATTATGACGATCCGGGTTATTACGAAGATTATGGTGGTCCGGGTTATTATGATGATTACTATTATGACGACTATGATTACGACGACTATGGCGACTTCTACGACCCCTGGTTTGATTTCTGATAAAACGGAAGATACATGAAAGGACATAAATCATGAAAAACACATTTATCAAAAAAGCCCTGACGGGCATTACGATTGCCGCTGCTTCTGCCTCACTTTTCGCAGGCTGCGGAAGCACTGACAACATGGCAAGCGAGGCCTTCTACGCCGACAATGGCATGGCAGCCTACTCTGCCGAGGAGAGCGTCGCCTATGACGGAGATGATTCGGTTTACCTTGAATCTGAAGGCGCCGAGGCTGCAACCTCTGTTGAGACCGGCGGAACCTCCAAGGCCGACACCGTAACGGAGCAATCTTCCACAAGAAAGCTCATCACCACCGTCAACATGTCCGCTGAAACCCGGGATTTTGACACATCAGTTGCGGATGTAAAGGCAAAGACCGAGTCCCTCGGTGGCTATATCGAAAACGAGAACGTCTATAACGGCAGCTACTACGACCGTGATTATGACAGCAGAAGCGCCAGCTTCACCATCCGCATTCCCGCGGCAAAGCTCGATGAATTCGTCACCGATGTAAAGGAAGACAGCAACGTCACCGACTACTCCCAGAGTGTGAACGACATAACCCTTTCCTATGTGGATCTTGAGAGCCACATCGAATCCCTCGAAGGGGAGCTCGAATCCCTGAACCGCCTTATGGAACAGGCCGACACGGTCGAGGACCTCATCACCATCGAGGAGCGCTGCACCCAGGTCCGCTACGAGCTTGAAAGCTACGAATCCCAGCGCCGCACCTATGACAACAAAATCAATTACAGCACGGTTTACCTTAATCTTGAGGAGGTTGTGGAGCTTACTCCCGTTGCCGACAGCACCGTATGGCAGCGCATCAGCTCCGGCTTCATGAGCAACCTTAAGGGACTTGGGGTATTCCTTCTCAACTTCCTTGTATGGTTCATTGCAAGCCTGCCCATCCTCGTTTTCCTTGCGGTCATTGCAATCGTCATCATTCTCATTGTCCGCCACAACATTAACAAGGCTCCCGAGCGCGCGGCGAAGAAGGCTGCAAAGCAGGCCGCAAAAGCTGCAAAAGCAGCTGCGAAAGCTGACGCTGCAAAGAAAACCGCTGACAATACCGAAAATCAACCTGAAAAGTCCGAAGACAATTCCGACAAAAACGAGGCATAGCGCCTCGAAAGCAAAATGGAAACC
>R05__coassemble_1085_pt1 | contig 10567 bp, 10 predicted proteins | sample R05__metabat2_high_PE_036 | metagenome-assembled genome bin R05
GTGTCTGCGGCGGATACAAATCCGGGCGCGCGGGGTTAATCTGCGGTGGCGGGGCAGATTAGAATGCGGCGGACACAACTCCGGACAAGCGAGGTTAATCTGCGGCGGGCAGCAAAAAAGACGCGTGAAAATCAGGTTTTCACGCGTCTTAAAAGGACTTTTTTATTAAATCGTGTCTTAACTTTCGATGTCTCCCACCGGCACATGCATGAGAAGGTACTGCCAGTCATGGCCGTCTTCCCTTGTAAGGCCAAGCTTAAGGCCCACCACATCGCCCTGCAGCTTCATGTCATGCTCCGCCATATATTCGTTGAACTGGCCCATCAGGGTGTGCCCCATCTCCTCGAAGGTCATGACCTCCTCGCTTGAAAGATCCAGGGGAACCCGGACCACACGCATAAGGCACATTTTCGCGGGGAAATATTCCACCGGCGGATCAAGGCAGACACCGTACTTTCTTGACATGATTTCATTTGCCATGACTCCCTCGCTGCCCCTTGGACGGTTATTTATAAAGTCATCGGCCTCAAAGTAATATACATGTTCATACTCCGGACAGGTGTCGAGGAATTTGTGAATGGCGTCAGTGTATTCCTTTCCCAGATCCACCTTTCCCTTTATCTGGTAGCGGACTATGTGCATGGAACAGCATGGATAGGGCCTGATCTCGTCCCTGAAATCGTCTATGATTTTAAGAAGCTGAAGGTCGTCCTTCATCATATGGCGAAGGGCATAGAGATGCTTCATCTCGGCGTCAAGTTCCTCCATCTTTCGGGCGAAACGCTCCTTCCGCTCCGTGAGAGTCTCGCCGAAAATATCGGTTATCTCCTCCTGGCTGAAGCCGATGCGCCTGTACTTGCTGGTATACATGAGTTTTTCAACATCGGTGCTGTCAAACTCCCTGTAGCCGTTACTCTCATTGCGCACAGACTGAAGAAAACCCTTCTCCTCATAGCGCCTGATGGTATTGGTGGAGACATTTAAAATTTTTGATAAATCATTTGTGGTATATTTCATTGCCGCTCCGTCTCATCGGAGTCAGCGAACTATTTTTGCTCTCCGATAAGCTTCATGAACTTTTTGATTTCCGTGCTGACGAATATAAATCCGACCGCTGCTGCTATTATATCAGAAATCACCGCCGCCCACAGCATTGTTACGATATTTTCCGAAATTGCCGCAATTATTATTGATGCCGGAACAAAGACGATAACATCGCGAAGAAGTGCCAGAAGTGTTGATTTTGCACTGCTTCCCATTGACTGCAGGATGATTGCCGCGGATTTTATATAACAGGTAAGGATGATTCCGCCCAGGAAAATTCTTATGCAAAGGCGGGCATATTCCATGTATTCAGGCGTGTTGTGGCTTCCGAAAAGGAAGATGATTGCATCAGGTGCAAGTTCAAAAATAAGAAAAGCGATAATGCCAACAAGAAGCACAAGCTTTGTTATAAGCTGAATGGTCTCTTTCACACGGTCCCCATTTCCCGCGCCCATATTAAAGCCGAGGATAGGCTGCCCGCCGAGACTTATGCCGATGACAATCGAAACCACTATACCGAAGACCTTCATTACGATTCCCACCACTGCAAGGGGAATTACTGCGCCGAAGGCCTCGCCGGTGCTTGCGAAGGTTTCATAGCCGTACTTTGTGAGAAGATTGTTGTTGACGGCGATGATGATAACAATAGAAAGCTGTACAATAAGGGATGCCATACCCACAGAGACAATGCTTCCCACTGTTCTGATTTCAGGCTTAATGCTCTCTGCGTCTATATGGAAGTTTTTAGCCTTCGCAAGATAGACGATGCTCATGACAAAGGTCAGGACCTGGCCCATTACCGTTGCGATTGCGGCGCCCTTTACTCCAAGTCCAAAGGCGAAAATGAGCAGCGGATCGAAAATAAGATTCGTGATTGCTCCCGCAAGAGTGCATGCCATGGCATACCTAGGCGAGCCGTCGGCCCTTATGGAACCGTTAAGGCCCTGGCCGATCATGTAGAAGGGTATGCCGGCGCAGATGATTCTGAAATATGAAACCGCATAGCCGTAGCACTCTGCCTCCTCGGGGTTGCCGCCGAAAAGGGCGAGGATATTTGTCTGAAGCGCAAATCCAATCACCGTAAGGATCACTGCAAGGCACACAAGAACGGCAAGGCCGTTTCCTATGTTTCTGTTTGCCTGCTTTTTATCACCCTTTCCAAGGGCAAGACTAAAGCCTGCCGCAGCGCCGTCCCCCACAAGAAGCGCCATGCCAAGTGCAAGCACCGTGAAGGGGTAAACGATGTTTGTGGCCGCATTACCGTAGGCCCCGGCCTCACTCCAGCCGATGAAAATCTGATCCACTATGTTATAAAGCGCGGCAACCACCATGCTTATGACACAGGGGATTGAGAATTTTCTTATAAGTGTGCTGATTTTTCCTGTTCCTAAATCCAATTCTTTCATGTAAAACTCCTGTTTCTTATCTTATGCTTTTATGTTTTGTTGCTTTTTCACCGGTTTGTTTATATGGGTTTTTTATGGATTCATCCACATTTCCCCGGAAAAAGACAACAAAAAAAGCGCAGGTCCGTAACCGGACTTACGCTTCTGCTGCTCATTACGCGGAGTATTTTAGCACAATTTTTCGAAATTTGTAAATATTTTTTGCCTGTGGCAGCTGCCCCTACACCCCCAGCACCAGGGACAGCAGCGGCATTGTCAAAACGGAAAGTATTGTTGAACAGGCAACTCCGCGGGAGGCGAGCTCATAATCTCCATCGTACTGCTGCGCAAGCATCGCGGTCATAGAGCCGACCGGGGTGGCAAGCATTACAAGGCAGACACCTGTCAGGGTCGGTGAGATTCCGGCCGCCTTCACCGCCAGAACACCAACTGCCGGGATCAAAAGAAGCTTTAAAGCCATAAATGACAGCAGCCTTGCGTCCTTCACAAGTTCCCCAAGCTTCATTTCAGTCATGGAAGCTCCGATCACCATCATTGAAAGGGGCGCTGTAAGGCCCGCAAGATCGGTAATCACCGTATTCACCGCCGCAGGAACCTGAAGCTTTATGCCATAGGCAATTATTGTGAGAATGCAGGCTATGACACCCACATTGAAAATTTTTCTCCACTCGAATTTTCTCTCCTTTTGTCCCTGCGCCATGGCCGCAATTCCCCACGTATAAATCAGGACATTATAGGGAATAAGAAACAGTGAGGCGTAAAGAAGCGCATCGTTCCCGTACACAGCCGAAATGACCGGAAAGCCCATAAATCCTATGTTTGAGAACACCGTCATTACCCTGTAAGTACCGACATTTTCTTTTTTTACCCTCAGTATTTTGGGTATAAAAAGTGCAAAAACAATGAGAAGAATATAAACAAATGCTGCAAGGCCAACAGCCAGCAGTAAATTTTTTCCTTCCACTGTCTCAGTCTTATTTATGCCGGCCGACAAAATAAGTGCAGGGTTTGCCACATTTACCACAATGCCGGAAAGCACTTTGCCCCCCTCCGGCGTAATGATGCCGGCCTTCCTGCTGATAAAGCCAACCAGCATAATCACAAACAATATAAACATCTGCTGAAGTAAAAGCATACGATTTCTCCTTTTTCAATTTCACTAGGATAATCCATTTTCATCATTCAATCAAGATGCAACGCTTCTGCAACACCCCACATTATATTATTGCATCATCGAAAGCAAAGAACTTTCAAACAATCATCAAAAAACAAAAACACTATTAAGATGATAACAAAATCATGATGAACAAAAAGAACATTGAAGCAAAAGAACTTGAGGCAGTAAACGGCGGCGCCCTCTGCGGAGCAATCTGCGGTGTGGCAGGCAGAGCAGCAAAAAATGCAATCTGCAACGATTTCACATTAGGACGACGTACAACACCGGTTGCACATAACACCTTAGCACACGGAAGCAACACCGGCAGCGCAGCTCTTCTGTAAGGTTTCCCGGCAAACAAAAAGCACAGCCAATCATACAGATTGGCTGTGCTTTTTTTAATTAAATCATATTGCCTTTATACCGCAAATGCAAAATCCGTCAGATCTGCTTCATGATCTTTCTTGCGGTTTTTGATATGGCCCGCTTTGCGGGTTTGCCGGCCTTCGCAAGCTCATACTCCTCCCTGTATATGGGGATAAGTTCAGACAGTTCCCCTGAAAGGGCGAGGAAGCTTTCCCTTCCCGCCTCTGCCTCCTGCTCGAGGATGTAGAGGATGACCTCGATGTCGGGCATCTCGTGTTTAAGGTCGGAAAGCTCAAGCCAGATGTCCGGACGGACCTTCTGCATGTCATAGTACATTTTTCTTGCTTCAGTAAATTTGCGCTGTTTTACAAGCTGGGACAGTGCAAGCTTGAAGGTTGTAGTCTCCGCCTTCTCGGAGCTTACTCCGATTTTTCCGTCGCGAATCTTAAGACCGCGGCTCTTTGCATAGACCATGAGAAGGAGCTCTGATACAAAGCCGAAAATACGCTTGTGATAAAGATCCTTTCCGCTAAGATCAAGCCTGGGGGCAAGCTCCGTGCAGATGTTGAAAAGCCAGCTGCAGTAATCGTCAAAAATCGGCTTTCTGGTGACACAGAGATTTGCATAATAGCCCCATTTGCTGTCAAGACATTCCTCGAAGGTGTCGTAGTCCTCCGGGTACAGTTCCTTTATGACCTCTCCGGTTTTTTCCATAAGATCGGCCCCATGGGATACGGCATATTCCTCCCGGATGCTCACCTCATGCTCCACCGCATTTGAAAGAAGAATATCGCAGTCGCTTAAGAGCCGCTCATAATCCTCTTTTCCGAGAACAATCCAGTCGTCGTTTATGAAAAATCTGCGATAGTGGCAGACTCCCACAATGTCAGAGGCTGTGTCGTTTTTCCATACCCAGTAGACACCCGTAAGTTCACCGTAATAGGGGTTAAGGTCGGAAATGTTATCCCCAGTGTCATCCCCTAAATATCCAAGGTCCTTATTTATGGCCTTTCCCACCTGCAAGGGTTTATAGCAGGGGTCCGGCGGACAGGAAAATGCGGTATGTGTCATGACATATATACTTGTGTTTGGCATTATTTTTCCTCTTTCTTTTCGTTCTTCCTGCGGTCATAAAATTCCGCGGTTGCCGCAAACATAACGTCGCCGCTTGAGTTGAGGGCCGTCTCGACGGAATCCTGAATCACACTTATGATAAAGCCAACTGCAACCGCCTGCATGGCGATGTCATTTCCGATTCCGAAAAGTGAGCATGCCATGGGAATAAGAAGGAGCGAACCGCCCGCAACGCCTGAGGTTCCGCAGGCCGCAAGGGTGGCCAGCAGAGAAAGCATAAGCGCCATGGGAAGGTCAACCGCAACTCCGAGAGTGTGGCATACCGCCAGGGTAATCACGGTAATTGTAATTGCGGCGCCGTCCATGTTGATGGTTGCGCCGAGGGGAATCGAAACAGAATAAAAGTCCTTATCCATGCCGAGTTTTTCGCAAAGTTCCATATTGACGGGAATATTTGCTGCGGAGCTTCGTGTGAAGAAGGCCGTAAGACCACTCTCCTTGAGGCATCTGAACACAAGGGGATAGGGATTTTTCCTTAAAAACAGGAATGCAACGAAGGGGTCCACCACAAGGGCAACTGTCAGCATACAGCCCACAAGAAGTGCCACAAGCTTGCCATACTCCGTGAAAATGGCAATTCCGCTTTCAGCGACTGCTTCATATACAAGTCCCATGATACCGAAGGGGGCAAACTGAATGAGCCAGCGGACTATGGTTGATATGCTTTCCGCAAGATCACAAAAGGCCACAATTGCCGCAAGAAGGGTGCTTAACATGTACAAAAATATTACTGTCCGAAAGCGGCTGCCGATTCCCTCATGGGCCCCGGCTATGGAGCTTGCCACAAGGAAAAACACCAGCACAGGCGCAACGGCCTTGAGCGCACCCACAAATACGTCTCCAAGTATGCCAAATCCCGTTGCTCCCTTAAAAAAGGTTCCGATAAGGACGCCGATGATGATTCCGATGAAAATCCTTAGAACCAGGCTGCAGTCACAATATGCCTTAACTATTTTCTTCATATTTCCTCCTTTTTTCGCAAAAAGAATAATATGAAAATATTTTACACCTATGGAAAACCCTATTCAACCAAAATCGCCTGCTCCTTTATCTTGCCGTATTGCTCAAGGAGTATCTTAAGTACGGGCTTTCCGAGGACATAAGCCTCACCGAAGGGATTGATTACAACACCCTCAACTCCCTCGTCATTAAGTCCAACTGACAGAAGATTTTCGATTCCCATGTTCATCCTTACATTGGCGGCGGGTTTCTTATCGATTTCCTCTAAGTCCGTAAAAAGCGGAATCCAGATTTCCCCCTTCTCATTCTGCATTGTGTCAATACGAAGCCTTACATCGCAGTCGAACTGAAGAGTATCTCCGAGCTTTACGGAATCGATGTCGATGGAATTCATCACATTGTTCACATCCACCATGGGCGTAGGCGCCATGCCATCCTCAGAAAGCCTCTTCAGAAGTACATTGAGCAAAGTGTAAAAATTTTCTTCGGTGGGATTCTCCCGGAGCTGTTTTACGGACATCTTTATGTATTTATTGTTCTCATAAATATCCTCATCGCCGCCTTCTGCGACAAGGCCGATTATCTTATCGAAGGCATCAAGAACAGTCCGCATATCCTCGTCAATAAATGAATTTCCCTCGGCTGCTATGGCAAGGGGAATTCCGAAGAAGGCCTCCCCCATGGATCCTGCAATGGCAGCGATGGTGTCCGTATCACCTCCGAGCGAAACCGCGTTGCGCACAACATCCTCATAGCTTTCGCCCTCGAAGAAGGAAACAAGCGCCTTGGGAAGGGAATCCATACAGGTTTCATCATGTCTGTGACGTGCCCTCATTTCCTCAAGAGACTCGGATAAATCGTAGTCAAATTCCTTTTCCACATATTTCCTTATTTCAGCCTTCGTGGCACCGTTTCTTCCAAGGAAGATAACCGCTGCCGCAGCCTCCGCTCCCTTGATTCCCTCGGGATGGTTGTGACTTACCTTTGCCGTAAGAGCTGCAACCTCACGGGTGCGCTCAAGAGAATCGTAAAGCCATCCTGCAGCACGGACATGGCAATCTGGAGGCCCTTGTCCTTCGGAAATCCGTAGACGCCGGTTGAAATAAGGGGAAAAGCAATGGATTTGCATTTTAATGAATAGGCCTTCTTAAGGCATTTTTCATAGCAGGTTTCAAGGACGTCAAGCTCCCCGGGCTTCATAACGCCGATCTTTGCCCGCTCCGCAAGAAGCTTTTTCTCTCCAGCGGCCTTATAGATTGCCCTGTCGACTCCGCCGCCGTAGGCGACCTTTGGGTTTGCCGTATTTACAATGGCGTCGGCCGTGACCTTCGTAATATCGTTTCTGACAATCTTAAAAGACATACTCTCCTCCTTAGAAGGTATTTTAAATTTTACTATTGACAACCCCGTCTTTTCGCCTTATAATAGCAAAGCACGTTTGAGGTAAGCCTCATCGTTGTGTGTGTGTAGCTCAGCTGGATAGAGCACTTGGCTACGGACCAAGGTGTCGGGGGTTCGAATCCTCTCACGCACGCGTTCTAGAAGGTCTCCAAACCCTTTATTTACAAGGGTTTGGAGTTTTTTTTTTGGAAATGTAAGGTGATTTGCACCGGCCACTGACTTACAATGGTCTACTAGCTTAAAGCCGTCGTTTTTGCCCTCCTATTGCTTTAAACGGTTTGAAATAGATTTAATAGCATGAAACTAACACAAAAAGGTTATACCAATAAACAAAGTCTTTTTCAGAACATGAACTTAAATCTTGATTCTGCCACAAATAATCAAGGGGCTTAACCAGGCTTTCGTTTTGATCCCTATAAAATAGGTATTCGTCTATAGTGGAAGTATTGTTTTGATGGAATTCCATACGGAAGTGTTGTAGCAATTGGAACTGTGGCTAGCGGAATTCATAAGCTTGAAAATAGACCTGATTTTGAAGCTGGTTTATTTAAAATGGTTGAGGTAATATGTCCACCAACAATTATTGTTTATGGATCCTCAAATTATTCTTTCTTCGACGTCCTAAGAGATAGAGGAATTGAAATAATAAGCTTTCCAAGCAGCACGAATCTCGCCTTTAAGGAGGTGAGAGCTAAATGAGTAAGCCTAGTAGTGGTCATTTTAAAGGAACAACCGGAGCACGAAATTCTTCCGCAGAAAATGATGATAAAAATGCTACAATTATAGGTGGAGAGCGACCAAAGTTCCGTGGAAGAACAATGGAGAGCCATCATACATACAGTGTGGCTAAGTACCCTCACCTGGCTAATAGAGGCGATCTAATTTATCCCGCCACGCATCTAGAGCATTTTGTTGGATGGCATGGGAAATCATATAGAAATTCAAAACCCGGAATACCGATTAATAAAGTATACGAATTTTAAGGAGGTAATGCGGAATGAGCATAATTGGATTAAAGATTGTTAAGTATGATTCAATAGCTACTTGTATCAGTATCATCCGTAAATATAAAAATGTGTCAATGAATGAGATTAAGTCGGATATTGAGTCTAATAATTTTGCGTATACATGTAGTTATACAAGTGATTCTGGCGTGAGAAAACTGCGTAAATGTTATGATGAACTAACGAAAAAAGGCATTGAAGTAGAAATCCATGCACATGATCAATTGGCTGATAGACAACTCTTATCTAATTTACTAACGATGTATAAGGAAATTGAGGATGAGACCTGGGCACAGATGGATGCAGAGGCCAGAGCCGAAGAAGACGAAACAGAGTAATTTATGGAGTGCTTTCCCTTTTCTGTGACAGTAAAGCCGTGGTCGATATTAAGCTGATCAATGTCAAGAGCTTCCAGCAATGGAAGCTCTTTTGATATATACATCCACCCTGACCGCCTTCCCATCAAGGGAATAGTCCGGTTTTCTTTCCGCAAGATAGGGTCCCTTCGCGGGACGTTTTACAATCACTCTTTTTGATGCGGCCAAAAGCGCCGCCGAAAGCATCTGTGCCTCTTCCTCGCAGGGATTTTCAAGGCTGTGCAGAAGCTGGAATTTCTTTTTCACAAGCCCGGATTTTTTTCGCTCCGGGAACATGGGGTCAAGCATTACAATCTGCGGCTTTTCCCTCATGTTTTCAAGAGCTTCTATACTGTCCCCAAACTCCACATGCATTCGTCCTGCGGCAGATTTTGTTTGCGGGTCATCAAGGGCCCTTAAAACCGCATCATAAAGCATAACTGCCATAACAGGATCCCGCTCATACATGGTAACCTCAAAGCCTGCTGCCGCAAGAAGGATTGCATCCTCCCCAAGGCCTGCGGTTGCGTCAACTGCGGTAAGGGGCGCCTCAAGAGCTGCGGGTTTTGCGGCCTTCACAAGAAGCTCATGGGTGAGATTGTTGTGCTTAAGCCTCTTTTTCATATCATCAAAGGAAACGCCGATTTCCTTTTCGGAATCCGAAAGGATGATGCGTTCCTCCCGCCTTTCAAGAAAAAGTCCGCGGTTCTTCGCAAGACCTTCCGCCTCCGTATAAAGTTTTTCAAACTGTTCCTTTGTCATATGTATCGCTAGAGCACTTCCGCTCTTCTACTGCTTCTGTGGGTCGTCTGCCTCCGTCACAATATCCTCATCGTCAAGGCGTCCTATGTTCCTCTCCACTATCTCGATCACCACAACATCCGGGGATACCGCAAAAAGCTGTTCATTATCGATTTCATCATTGCGGTAAACCTGTGAAAATTCACTGCCGAGATACGACACCATATATCGGGAAAAGGAATCTCCGTAAAGATAGATTTTTCTTTTGTCGGGAGCGCTGTCATTTTCGGATATTATAATCTCAGAATACGCCTCATCCTCGGATTCTTCATTTTCAAAAAGTCCGGCGGTTCCGGCAACTTCCGCAGCATCCTTCCCCTTAAAAATTTCAGGTATATTTTCCGAATATCCCTCCACCTCATAGGCCGTGTCGGAAAGTACCGAAGAAAGATTCATAAGCTTTGTAAGATCAAGCTCAGTCTGCTTCTTTTGTGTTATGGTTATTCCCCGCTCAAAAAGTGCTTCAGACGAAAAATCATCCTTTTCATAACCCTTGACTCCAAGTTCGCTCAAAAGAACCGAGGTTCCCACATAGGCGCCGAAGTCATTCCAGTGGCTTTCAAGCTTGTAGTAAAGAGGTGTGCCGCCCGGGTTTTCGGACTTGTATTTTTCAAAATTCTCCTCGAGCCACAAAAGTTTAATGTCAGTGTTTTCACGGATGGCGGAAACGACCTCATCCGTGTTGCACTTTTCATCAATGACCTTTATCTCATCGGGCATGTACTCCGAGTAAATACGCTGCTTTCCCGGCACTATCATGACAATAAAATCGATGCCTCTTTCGGCAAGATAATCCCTGGTATTTGTAAGATTTTCAAGAATTTCGCCCATGGTCTCATCGGAACAGTTTTCGATTCCCTTGTACTGGTCAAGGCAGTAATCCTCATCTCCCCGATAGAAACACCAGCCCTCCTTTCCGCGAACAACCTGTGAGGAAGC
>R05__coassemble_1182_pt1 | contig 9999 bp, 9 predicted proteins | sample R05__metabat2_high_PE_036 | metagenome-assembled genome bin R05
CCTTATGGTACAGTGACTTGTCGTCAGTTTCCTAACTTGACATTCGCTCCACGGAAAACCCGCTTTGCCTTATATTTTCGGCTCGCGGCAACCTCACGCTTCATAGCTATCATGTCACAGCAAAATCGAGTATAGACGAAAGTACCAACATTTGCAAGTGTTTTTTGTGGATTTATGTACTTTTGTAAATACAATTCCCTCAATGAGCAGTCTTAGCCGCGCTGCGGCGGGACTGAAGCTGCGAAGCAGCGACGAGTGCGAATTGACGGGGAAGCTGGCCGCGAAGAGATTTAACTCTTGCATTTAACTCCCGCTATGCTTAAACTATCTAAAGAACATTTGTCATTATATATAGAAGAAATACTTTTTTCAAGAAAGGAAATGCCATGTGGTTAGCAGAAAACTGGAAGGATTATCAGGTTCTCGACTGCACCGACGGAGAAAAGCTCGAGCGCTGGGGCGACTACATCCTGCTCCGCCCCGACCCGCAGGTCATCTGGTCCCTTCCGAAATCACATCCTTCATATAAAAAACTCAACGGCCACTATCACCGCTCCTCAAAGGGCGGCGGCGAATGGGAATTCTTCTCCCTGCCGGAGCAGTGGCAGATTGAATACCAAAAGCTCGGCCTCGTCTTCAACCTTAAGCCCTTCAAATTCAAGCATACAGGTGTTTTCCCGGAGCAGGCCGCAAACTGGGACTGGTTTTCTTCCCTTATCAAGGGTGCAGGCCGCCCCATCAAGGTCTTAAACCTCTTCGCCTACACAGGCGGTGCCACAATTGCCGCCGCAAAGGCCGGTGCAAGCGTCACCCACGTTGACGCGGCAAAGGGAATGGTTGCCTGGGCGAAGGAAAATGCTGCGGACTCCGGACTTTCAGATGCCCCCATCCGCTGGCTCGTGGACGACTGCATGAAATTTGTCGAGCGTGAGATCCGCCGGGGCAATCACTATGACGCCATCATTATGGACCCACCCTCCTACGGCCGCGGTCCCAAGGGCGAAATCTGGAAGATTGAGGATGCGGTCTACCCCCTCATCCAAAGCTGCTCGCAGCTTATGTCCGATGACCCGCTGTTCTTCCTCGTGAATTCCTACACCACAGGTCTGCAGCCGGGAGTTCTTACCTATATGTTAAGCACTGCACTTGCTGATTTTAACCCCAAGGTCGAGTCCGGCGAAATAGGTCTTCCGGTTTCGGACACGGGACTTGTGCTTCCCTGCGGGGCAAGCGGACGCGTCACCTTCGGAAAGTAATCGGATGACGCAAAAGTCCAGCAATCACTTCAAAGTTCACTTATAAATCTATACAAAAACGAGCCGGCAAACGCCGACTCGTTTCTTTGTTTTTGAAAAAATCCGTATAATCCTATTCTTCGGTTTCGTCACCGTTCATCCAGCTGTTAAACTTTTCATGAACAGCGTCATAGGTCTTCTGGGAAATCTCCGGAAGCTCCTGTCCCCATGACTTGGTTGCCTCGCTGTAGCCCTTCTCAAATGCCTCAAGAAGTTCCTGGGCTTTGGAAACATCATTTCCGGAAAGTGCCTTTGCAAATTCAACGATACGGTCAGAAGTCTTTTCAACTCCCCAGTAGCCGTCCTCTGAAACTGCCTCCTGAGCCTGCTGCTTTGCAGCCTCAGTCACGGTGTAATTGCCGCTTGCAAGGAAGCTCCATACGTCATCCGCATTTCCGATTGCAACGCCCTGCTGCCCCATCATTTCCTGAACCATGTTCATCATGGTGTTCTTGCGGGACTCGGCATCGGACTTCATCTGGGCAACGATTGCCGAATAGTCCTGAGTCTTGCTTGTGACAGTGCCGTCTGATGAGGATTTCTCATAAACTGCGGCGGTCTCGGAAAAGCCGGTGCTGCTGCTCTCGGTGCTTTTGGTACTCTTTACAGCTGCGCTCGTTGCCTGATAGCTCGAGATTGCAGCCGATGTTACACTGCTAATATCCATTTTATCCCTCCCTGGTTTGCCCTTTGGGCTTTGATCTGCTCCGCAGACTTGTTAATGTGCCATGATATACTCCGTATTTTTGCATAATGGCACAATTTGCTTCTTAATACTTATATCGTAAAATTCTTTATAGAACTTTAGACCTTATTCAGCCGTTCTTGCGGCCGTGTTCTTTCTCCTTCTCTCCCGGGCCTTTTTAACATGGATGTCATCCGTGTCGGAAATAACCGCGCCTGCTTCCTCCTCGGCCTTCGCCTTAAGGATTGCCTCGTTAAGTGAGAGCATCTTCGCGTCAAGCATGGATACGATGCCGGAGCACTCACGAAGGTCGCGGCTTATGTATTCCGGCGCATGCCCCTCGAACTTATAATAAATCTTGTGCTCCAGTGAAGCCCAGAAATCCATGGCGATGGTGCGGATCTGGATTTCAACCTTGATGTCCATGACGCGGTCCGAAAGGAAAATGGGTACAGTAACAAGCATGTGGTAGCTCTTGTAGCCGGATTCCTTGGGATTTTTAATGTAGTCCTTTACGGAAAGCACCGTAAGATCATTCTGTCTTCCGATCATCTCCGCAAGATTGTAAATGTCGGAGGTAAAGGAGCATACGATTCTGATGCCTGCAATGTCATTTACATACTGCATCATGTTTGAGATCGTACTCTCGTAACCGCCACGGCGGAGCTTTTTCACGATGCTCTCCGGGCTCTTAATTCTGGTCTTTGAATACTCGATGGGATTGTAGCTGTGAACATGCACAAACTCATCATTCAGAATATCAACCTTTGTCTTTACTTCCTTAAGGGCCGAGGTGTAAAGAAACATTACCGTCTTCCAGCTCTCGACTCCGTCATTGTTGAATAAATCTTCCTTCTCCATAATTCCCCCGTCAGCCCGCAGTGGGCTGTTCCTGTCCCTGATTCATGAGCTCGTCAATGTTTACCACATTGCCGTCTTCCGTGGTTGTTGTGGCGGCCTCCTCTTCCTCTGCGGAGTAAACCTCAATATCAGCCTGCTCAATCTCAACATCAGTAACATACTTGGCAGCGGTCTGGGCATATCTTGTTCCGGGAAATGCCTTGACAAGCTTTGCGTAATAAATCTTGGCCTCATCCAGGTTCCCCAAATGTCTGTATGCCTGGCCCAGATAATAAAGTGCGCCGCCGTTTCCGTAATAGACATCAGCCTCGATAACGTCCTCAAACTTTTCGATGGCTGTTTCAAATTCCTTTGCCTCGAAGGCCTCGGAGCCTTCCTGATAAAGCTGTACAAGGTAAATGGCATTAACGTCTGCCGTAACCTTGTTGTAAAGTTCCATACCATCCTCACCTAAGAACTGGGGATTGATATTTGCGAGAAGCTTACCTGCCTCGGTTGCATCACCCTGCTGATATGCAAGGTATGCCTTGATAAGGGTATCGTTCGACTCCGCAACGTCAGCCTTGGCCTGATAGTCCTCAAGCTCAACCGTAAGCTCGTCAATCTGTGTTTTAAGCTCGGTGACGCTCTCGGATTTTGCGGCGAAGGCGCTGCTCATACGCTCCACCTTCTCATCCGCCTGGCGGACCATATTCTGCTTCATTCCGGGAACAACAAGGAAGAGCATTACAAGAATTCCGATGAGAAGACCAACGGCAATGTTCGCCATGGTTCCCGCCATTCCGGTGACACGCTGGAAGCTTCGGGGAATGATGATTGTCTCGTTTCCGCTCTGGTAAGCGAAGGCGTCATCCTGTCTCTTCTTGCGCTTCTTGCCCTGTTCCTTTAAGGCCTCGTTGACCTCCTTTGTATAGCGGAGGGTGATTGTGTTCTTCGTATCGATCTTTGAGGCGTCACGAAGAAGCTTCTGGGCAGCCTCGTACTTTCCATCCTGAATGTAGAGAAGGGAAAGAAGCTGATAGGCGGGAACGAAGCCCGGCATCATGTCCTTTACCTTTTTGAGCTGGATAACCGCAAGGTCACGGCTTCCCCGCCTGCAGTAGTCAAGGGCCATGTTGTACTTACGCACGCCCTGGTTCGCCTCAAGAAGAAGGCCCGGGTTGTTCTCGAATTCCTCGAGATAAACGGAAGCCCGATTGCCCTCCGGCTGATAGTTCGTGGAAATAACCCACTCGCAAAGGGCTGCTGCAAGCTGCTGGCTCTCGAAATAAACAAGTCCCAGAAGGTTTCTTGCGTCTATATTATATTTATTATATTTGAGGCTGAGCTTGAGATTTTCCACGGCTCCGGTCAGATCACGGACGTTGGCCTTATCAAGACCTTCGTTGTAGTAAAAATCCGACAGGGAGAGAATCTGCCAGTAGGGGCGGAGGTTGGTTCCGCAGTGGGGGCAGATGTTTTCCCGTGGTGTCTCTTCTCCACAAAAATAACAAAACATTAAAATCAGTTATCCTTTGCAGTAGTGGTTGTATTGTTTGCGGACTTCATCTCCTCCACCATCTGGCGTAGAATGTCCGACATATCAGTCATGTCATGCCTGCGGATCATTTCCTCCGCATCAGAGGTTTCCATTGCCGGCACGAATTTTTTGATTTCTTCTTCAAAATCTATCACGATTTCTCCTTAAAGCCCGAATGAAAGGGGCAGAAGCTGTTCAAGGGTGTAAATGTGAATGGGTCCCAAGGATTTGCCGTCCCAGAGAATTATTTCGAATTCTCCGCTGCAGAACTCGGACATAACCTGACGGCAGGCGCCGCAGGGAGGACATTCGCTCAGGATTTCTCCGTTCTGTCCGCCGACAATCGCAATCTTCACGAAATCATCGCGTCCTTCGCTGACAGCCTTGAAGATTGCGGTTCTCTCTGCGCAGTTGCAAAGTCCGTAGGATGCGTTCTCGATGTTGCAGCCTGTGTAAATTGTTCCGTCCGAGCACAGAAGCGCTGCTCCGACCTTAAAGCCGGAGTAAGGGGCATAGGCCATCTGCATGGCGCGCTGTGCCTCGAAAACAAGTTCCCTGTCATTAACCAAGCTGTCCAAGTCTCTCCTCCACCTGCTGCATCATCTGAAGGTATTTCTCCTGCTTTGCCTTCTCCTCTTCAATCTTTTCCGCGGGAGCCTTTGAAAGGAATTTCTCGTTTGAAAGCATTCCCTTTGAACGGTTCAGCTCGCCCTCGAGTCTCTTCTTTTCCTTGAGAAGTCTCTCCTTCTCCTTTTCAATGTCAACAAGCTCTGCAAGAGGAATGTAAACGGTGGCGCCGGGGATAACCAGGCTCACCTCGGAATCATCGATTCCGGTCTTGTCCTTCTGGCAGACAATCTCGGTGGCGCGGATAAGCTTTTCGTAAATGGTCTTTAAGGAATCGAAGGTTGCAAGAAGCTTTTCATCATCGCTGACAATGTGGAAGGATGCTTCTTTTGACGGGGGAACGTCCATATCGCTCTTAAGGTTGCGGACGCCTCTTACAAGATCCTTGATGTGGGCAAGCTGCTCCTCCTCTGTGGGGAAGTTCCATTCATCCTTATACTCGGGCCAGGTGCTGAGCATTATTGTCTCTTCCGCGTCCTGAAGGTTGCAGAAAATCTCCTCTGTGATGAAGGGCATGAAGGGATGAAGCAGTTTTAAGGACTCAGTGAGAACTGTTCTTAAGGTCCAGAGTGCCTCATTCTTCTTGTTGTCGTTGTAGATACGGTTCTTTGCGATCTCAATGTACCAGTCGCAGAACTCTTCCCAGATGAAGTCATAAACCTTCTGCACCGCAATGCCAAGTTCGAACTTGTCCATGTTCTCGGTCATCTCACGAGCAAGGGTGTTAAGGCCTGAAAGAATCCACTTGTCGGAAGCCTCAAGGCTTGCAAGATCGGGGGTGACGATTTCCTCGTCCCCAAGGTTCATCATGATGAAACGGGATGCATTCCAAACCTTGTTTGCGAAGTTTCTTGAGTTCTCCACGCGCTCCCAGTAGAAACGCATGTCATTTCCGGGAGCATTGCCGGTTATAAGGGTAAGGCGGAGTGCATCTGCGCCGTACTTGTCGATGATTTCAAGAGGATCGACACCGTTGCCGAGGGACTTACTCATCTTGCGTCCCTGGTCATCACGGACAAGGCCGTGGATGAGAACAGTGTGGAAGGGACTCCTGCCGGTGTGGGCATAGCCTGAAAATACCATTCTGATAACCCAGAAGAAAATGATGTCATATCCGGTTACAAGAACATCTGTGGGATAGAAATAATCATAATCCTCTGTGTTGTCGGGCCAGCCTAAGGTTGAGAAGGGCCAGAGTGCTGACGAGAACCAGGTGTCAAGGGTGTCCTCATCCTGCTTCATTGCGCCGCCGCACTTGGGGCACTTGCAGGGCTTTTCAGCCTCGCGGGCAACAACCATCTCGCCGCAATCCTGGCAGTAATATGCGGGGATGCGGTGGCCCCACCAGAGCTGACGGGAAATACACCAGTCCCTGATGCCGTTGAGCCAGTGAAGATAGGTCTTGTCAAAGTTCTCGGGAACGAAGGTGAGTTCCTTCTTTTCGATTGCCTCAATGGCGGGCTTTGCAAGCTCCTCCATGGCAACAAACCACTGGGGCTTGATCATGGGCTCTACAGTGGTGCCGCAGCGGTCATGTGTGCCGACGTTGTGAGAATGGGGAACGACCTTTACGAGAAGTCCCTGTGCCTCAAGATCAGCCACAAGAGCCTTACGGCATTCATAACGGTCCATGCCAGCATACTTGCCGGCCTTCTCGTTCATGGTGGCATCATCATTTATAACGATAATCTGCTCAAGGTCATGACGCTTGCCAACTTCAAAGTCGTTGGGGTCATGGGCAGGTGTAATCTTAACACAGCCTGTACCGAATTCCTTGTCAACATACTCATCCGCAATAACGGGAATCTGACGGTCGGTGCAGGGAAGGATGAGCATCTTTCCCACAATGTCCTTGTAGCGCTCGTCCTCGGGATTTACGGCAACTGCAGTATCTCCGAAAAGTGTCTCGGGACGGGTGGTTGCTATCTCAACAAAACGGCCTTCCTCTCCCACTACGGGATAGTTGATGTGCCAGAAGAAGCCGTTCTGCTCCTCGTGCTCAACCTCGGCGTCGGAAATGGAAGTCTTACATACGGGGCACCAGTTGATGATGCGGTTTCCCTTGTAGATGTAGCCGTCCTTAAAAAGCTTTACGAAAACCTCCTCAACAGCCTTGCTGCAGCCCTCGTCCATGGTGAAACGCTCGCGCTGCCAGTCTGCGGAAGAGCCCATCTTCTTGAGCTGACGGATAATGCGTCCGCCGTACTCCTCGCGCCAGTCCCAGCATTTCTCGAGAAAGCCCTCACGCCCAAGGTCCTGCTTCTCGATGCCCTGGTCCTTGAGGTGCTTAATGACCTTGACCTCGGTTGCGATTGCAGCATGGTCTGTGCCGGGCTGCCAGAGCGCATTGTGGCCCTGCATTCTCTTGTAACGGATGAGGATGTCCTGCATTGTATTGTCCAGGGCATGGCCCATGTGAAGCTGTCCGGTGATGTTCGGAGGAGGCATTACGATGGTAAAGGGCTTCTTTGAGCGGTCAGGCTCAACGTGGAAATAGCCGTTATCCTCCCATTTTTTATAAAGGCGATCCTCTATGTCCTTCGGATCATAGGTCTTTTCAAGTTCCTTTTTCATTGTGATTCCTTTCTTAAAGCCTTGCGGCTGTTATCTTTTCACAGTCTCGAGAAGTCTGTCGTAGTAATCCAGAAGCTTTCCCGCTTCGACGTCTATGTCATAGCCTGCCTTTTTCAGATTCTCGGCGGGATTTTCATCCTTTTCAAGATGCCCAAGGGTGACAATTCGCTTTGCCCATTCCATTGGGGAGCTTTCCCTTGAGAGGAATTCCGCCGTGGGAGAAAGGGCTGTCTCCTTTGAGATGTCCTCGGAGAAAATGCAGGGCACCCCTGCGGCCTGGGCCTCAACAGCAACCACCGAAAGCCCCTCATAAAGGGAGGGCATGCAGAAAACGTCCATTGCCTGGTAAAGTTCCCAGCCCTTTCTGGAAACGCCGTAGAAGATGACCTTATCTTCTATGCCCAGGGTGATGGCAAGGTTTTTAAGGTCCGCCTCGTCCTCTCCCTCACCCACAAGCAAAAGCCTGCACTCGGGATGAAGAGCCTTAAGGTTGCTGAAAATTTCAAGAAGAAACTTTTGATTCTTCTGGGGGCAGAGCCTTCCGATATGGCCGACGAGGATTTCGCCCTCACCGATTCCAAGTTCCCTGCGAACCCGCTCGCGCACCGCCTCATCGGGGGCATATTTTGCAGGTTCTATCGCGTTGCGAAGCAGGGTGTAGGGCTCCTTCCCAAAGAGGAAATCCCCCGCCAGATGGCTGCATGCCACAAAATGTGTGGAAAGTGATTTTGCCCACGCAAGAAGCGGCATATTCCGAAGGGCATGTGACAGGGTGTCCGCCGCCTTGCTCTGATGGGAATGGAGAATCCTTATGGGAATCCCCTGCCGCTTGGCCTCTGAAAAGTAGAAGCCTCCGGCATTCGCCATATGGCAGTGAATGATACTGTAATCATTCTCGGAAAGAATTCTTTTTATTTCAGGTTTTATTTTCGAAAAATTTGAAGGCGAAAACTTCGGAAGAACGTAGACCTTACAGCCGTAGTTCTCCGCCTCGTCCACGTAATTGTCCGCGCCGACGTCATGTGTGACGAAATCGATGATATATCTTTCCCGGTCGATGTGACGCAGGTAGTTCATCGCATATGCTTCCATGCCACCGCACACATTCAAGCCGGGGATAACATAGAGTATTCGCTCCGGTTTTGCGGTATTCATATCAAAAACTTCCTTTGTATTTTTTGCCGCTGAATTTTGCCATGAGGAAAGCCAGGATTTTTTTGCCCCAGGGCACCTTCTCAGTGCTGAACATGGGCACCTCCGTGACCTTCACTCCCTGTTCCTTCTTCACAATTATAAAAGCGTTAAACAGCAGCTCACTGATGCGGCCGAAAAGTCTCGCGTCAAATGCGGAAAGGCCCTCAGTGGAAATCTCATTTTCAAGTTCAAAAAGAATCGGGAAAAGAAACTCGCAATACTCATCCAGGTATTTCTTCCTCATGATGAACATGTTGAACATATATCCCCAGGTTCTTCCGATTGCCTTTTTGTAGGCATCCGTATACTCCGGGCAGATTCTTTCGATTGCCTTTCCCGCAAGTTCAAGATGCTTTGCGTCGTGGGTATGCGAATAATGTGACGCAAGGGTTTCGATAAAGTAGCGGCGCTTCTTCGGCACCAGAATGTCCGCCGTCTCAAAGAGCTTTTCAGCCTCCGTCTCCTTCAGCGCCCCGCTCATAATGTCCTTTTTATTTGCATGGCCGAAGTGACGTCTGTAATGGGCAAGGCCCACCGCATCCGCATTAAGGTTCTTCCAGGCCCAGTAAACACCCGTGAGCTCGCAGAAGTTCGGGTTTTTCGCAGAGATGTTTTCTCCTCTGTCGTCCCGGGCAAAAACCTCGAGGGCGCCTCCCCTGGTTCCGCTGATATTCTCTTTGCCCGCCGAGCCCACGAAAAGCGGCAGATACATGGGATCCGTCGGCATCCTGTAGGGCTTGTGTGCGGCAACAATAACTCTGATTTCCATATAATTACCCACTATCCGTTGTAGTATACCACAAAATCGACGGTGTGTCACGAATTCGTTGCAGTTGCACTCTGCCGCAGTTAACCCCGCGCGTCCAAAGTTGTATCCGCCGCAGACACGCTCCCGCTCTTGCCGCGACGTAGCGGTACTAAATTCGCGCAGGCGCTCATTAAGTACCGACGCCGCTCTAAGGTCTGCTACGCGGATTACAAACTCCGGACGCGCTGTTTGCAGATTTACGCTGGGGCGCACCGCGGCATCCGGTCACAAGGCGCAATCACCTATGCACGAACGATTGAGCCGACGAAGCCGGATTTCACTTCGCGAAATGCAAAGTCTGAAGGGGGCAAAATGGCATGGATGCCATTTTGAGGCGAACACGTGGCATGGATGCCACGGAGAGCGACCCCGGAAGACACAGCATGAGCGATTAGTGAAATTGCGAGGAGGCGTTTAGTGAGGCATAGGTGTTGCG
>R05__coassemble_1310_pt1 | contig 9416 bp, 8 predicted proteins | sample R05__metabat2_high_PE_036 | metagenome-assembled genome bin R05
TTGCATATCTGACGCTTACAGGTGATGGATCTGTGAAGATTTTATCCGGTGAGATTACCGGAAACGTAAGGCTTACAGCCACCGCCTACGGAAAGAACTTCAGGGCTTCATATTCTGTCAGAAAAAAATAAAATCCGCGAATATTTAGAATGTACGACAAAGAGAAACTTCCAACTGAATTTAAGGAGCGGATGAAGGAAATGCTCGGCGATGAGTATCAGGCGTTTCTTGATTCTTATGACGAGGGAAAGATTTGCGCGCTGAGGGTTAACACCCTGAAGCTGCGGTCGGCGGCGGATGATGCAACGGCAGCAGATGGCGTAACGACGGCGGATGCCAAAATCCGGGCTGTCCTTGCAAAAACCACAGGAACCGCCTCTCCCGAGCAGGTCGGCTGGTGCAGCCGCGGATTTTACTATGACGAGGAAACCCGCCCCGGCGCCCATCCCTATCACGAGGCGGGCCTGTATTACATCCAGGACGCCTCGGCCATGATGCCGGCGGAACTTCTTGACCCGCGGCCCGGGGACTACGTTCTCGACCTTTGCGCGGCGCCCGGAGGAAAATCCACCCAGATCGGCGTCATGCTCGGCGGCGAGGGACTTCTCATAAGCAACGAAATTCACCCTGCCCGGGCGAAAATTCTATCCGAAAACATCGAGCGACTGGGCATAAAAAATGCGATTGTGACAAACGAGACCCCGGATTCCCTCTCGGCAAAATTCGAGGAGGCTCTCGACAAAATCCTCGTTGATGCGCCCTGCTCAGGGGAGGGCATGTTCAGAAAGAACGAGGATGCCTGCGCGGAATGGAGCCCGGAGAATGTGAAGATGTGCGCGAAGCGCCAGGATGACATCTTAAACGAAGCTGTGAAAATGCTTAAGCCCGGCGGCCGTCTTGTGTACTCAACCTGCACCTTTGCAAGGGACGAGGACGAGGGTTCGGTGGAACGTCTTCTTGCGTCACACAGTGAAATGAAATGTACCCGCATGGAGCGGCTCTGGCCCCACAAAATAAAGGGAGAGGGCCATTTCGTGGCGGTCCTTGAAAAAGCTGCTGGCGGGTTAAGAAGGCCCTTTGACGAGGAAACCACCCCGAAGAAAATCGATATTTCCCTTTGGAAAAGCTTCGAGAAAGAAAATCTTAAGATTCACCTTGAGGGCGTGTTCACAGCCTTTGGCGACCAGATTTATCTTCTGCCCAAAGGAGCACCGAAGCTTAAGGGCCTTAAGGTTGTGCGCCCGGGGCTTCACCTTGGCACAAACAAAAAGAACCGTTTCGAGCCCTCACATGCGCTTGCGCTTGCCTTGTCGGCCTGTGATGTGAAGCGCTCTGCGGATTTTGACGCAGTTTCCGCTGAAATAAGGGACTATCTCGGCGGAAATGTTATAAATCATGAAGGAGAGGCGGGCTGGACACTTGTTACTGTCGATGGATTTTCAATCGGCTGGGGCAAGCAGACGGGAGCCGTCCTCAAAAATCATTATCCCAAGGGCCTGCGAAGGTGACCGGGGGCCTGCAATTTCGAAAATCGGCAATCCCCGAAACTGCACAGGAACAGTGCCGGGGGTCTGCAACACGGAAGGAGAACAAAATGAGCACTTCCAAAGACAAAATAATCAAAAACATCTGCACCGCCTTAAACTGCAGTGAGGCGGAGGTGAGCACTCCGGAGCCTATGCCCGGCGGGCTTTCCAACGATCTTTACAAATTCACCGCCCCCGGCGGCTCCTATGTTTACAGGGATCCGGGCAGCGGCATAAACGAGTTTGTGGACAGGACAAACGAAATGTTCTGCAACGAGCTCGGTGCGGAAAAGGGCTTCGATTCCACAATGGTTTACATAAGTCCGGATGAGGGCTGGAAGATAAGCCATTTGCAGGACAATGCCAGGTATCCCGATTACAAAAATCCGGAGGATTCAAAGGCGGTGGCCGATCTTCTTCGCAGGCTCCACAGCCTTCCGGAAAAGACGGGCCGCAGGTTCCGTCCGGTGGAAATGGCAAACGAGCTTGAAAAGAAGATAGAAAAGCTTGCGCCCCACAGCCTCATACAGTACCGTGAGCTGAAGGAGAGCGTGGCCTGCTGTTACCTTGAGACTGCCGGAGACGGTGTTGAGGAATGCTTCTGTCACGGGGATTTTTACGGCCCCAACATCTTAATTTCAGATGATAAAATTGATATAATCGACTGGGAATATGCCGGAATGGCGGACCCGGGGATTGACGTGGGCTATTATATTGCCGACGCAGGTTATACGGTTGATGAGGCGGAGGAGTTTATCCGCCTGTATCTGGGGGATAAGGCTGATGAAAAGAAGATTGCACACTTCAAAACATACACGGCTGTAATCGCCTATTTCTGGTTCATCTGGGCCCTGTACCGCAAGGTCAGCGGCCATGAAGTCGGAGAATTTGAGGAAAGATGGCGCAAGGCGGCGGAACAGTTCTCGCAGATTGAATTATAAGCATCATAAAATGTATAAGGAGTAACACATGGAAAAATCAAAGGTTTATTACACCGACTTTCGTACAGCAAACGGAATCGGCCTGCCCCAGAAGCTCAAGACACTCATCAAGGTTGCCGGAATCGGTGACATCGACATGGACAACAAGTTCGTTGCCATCAAGATTCATTTCGGCGAGCTCGGAAATATAGCATATCTTCGTCCCAATTACGCAAAGGCTGTTGCCGACGTATGCAAGGAGCTGGGCGGACTGCCCTTCCTTACGGACTGCAACACCCTTTATCCCGGTTCCCGCAAGAATGCCCTCGAGCATTTGAGCTGCGCCCAGGAGAACGGTTTTAACGAGACAACCACAGGCTGCCACATCATCATCGGCGACGGACTTCGCGGCACCGATGACATCACTGTTCCCATCGAGGGCGGCGAGTACTGCAAGGAGGCCTACATCGGCCGTGCGGTGATGGATGCGGACGTTTTCATCTCCCTCAATCATTTCAAGGGCCACGAGTGCACCGGCTTCGGCGGCGCCCTCAAAAACATTGGAATGGGTTGCGGAAGCCGCGCCGGAAAGATGCATCAGCACAATCACGGCAAGCCAGTCATCAACGAGGAAAACTGCAGAAACTGCAGACGCTGCAGCAGGGAGTGCGGCTCGGATGCAATCAGCTACGACACCGGCAAGGCTGTCATCAATTACGACCTTTGCAAGGGCTGCGGCCGCTGCATCGGTTCCTGCAATTTTGACGCCATCTACAACCCCAATGACAACGCAAACGAGGTTCTCGGCTGCAAGATAGCCGAATATACAAAGGCAGTCGTTGACGGCCGTCCGAACTTCCACATCAGCCTTATTGTGGACGTTTCTCCCAACTGTGACTGCCACAGTGAGAACGACGCCCCCATCCTTCCCAACATCGGAATGCTTGCAAGCTTCGATCCGGTTGCCCTTGACCAGGCCTGCGTAGACCTGTGCCTTGCGGCCGATCCCATGCCCCATTCACAGCTTTCCGACAACCTCGAGAAGGACGACTGGCATCATCACCATGACCATTTCATGGACTCAAACCCCAACGTCCGCTATAAGGAAACCCTTGAGCATGCTGAAAAGATCGGCATCGGAACAAGGGAATATGAGCTTATAAAAATGAAATAAGGGCAGCAGACGATTGATAAAAAAACAGATAAAAAAATTCAAAAAGAAGATTCTGAAATTCAGGAACCGCCGCAAAAGGAACATATACCTTTCCTTTGGGGAGAACTGCCTGACCGACAGGATTCTCGAAAGACATGGCATTAAGTCCTTTTCATCGCCCTATTCTTCGGGCCGTTCGAACATCGAGTATCTTCTCCAGATTGAGGAGGCGGACTTTGCGGATCTTGTGAATACGGATTACCTCGAATACGGCGTTGCGGATAACAAGCGGGTAGCCCGCAATACCAAATACACCTGCGAAAACCGCTATGACGAGTCCTGCATGAAGGGGTTCGAGTTCACCCATCACGATGTTCTCGGAAAAGAGGAGATGCGCAAAACCATAAAAAGACGATGCATTGCGATGCTGGAGCTTAAAGGTAAGCACCTTCACATCTATTACCACCACAGGCTTTGTCCGGAAACAGATGAGGAGAGGCTTCTGGCGGACCTTCGCAAATTAAAGGCAATCTATGAGTCACGCTGTGAACAGGTTACGCTTGTCATGTTCACCCAGTCCATTGTTTCGGATGCCGCCGAAAGAAGGGTGCTCCGGGAGGAGAAGAACGGCGTCATAAAATACACCTTCTTTACATTAAAGCCCTGGGCGGGAGCCGACAATTCCGTATTCTGGGCGGAGTGTGATGACGATCTTATAAAGACAATGATTCACGAAACAAAATAAAGCACCGCATTAAGAAGCGAATGAACGAGACTAACCTTTAATTGCATAAAATTATCCATAATGTTATTATAAGGGCAGGTTACAAAATCCATGGGGGATACATTATGTTAACTACTTTAATTCCGCTTTTTGACGGCACAACCACGGTTCGTGCCTATTCGCTTTTCACACAGAAGGACAACTTCCTCTTAAATCCCAGTCATCTCGGAACAGGAAGATTTGACGGCCTTGCCCGTGTTGACGGCCTGGACCTTGTCAAATCAATGGGGCTTGCGACACTTTCCGATGACAAGGAGGTTTTCGTGGAGGTGAACAACGTGTCGGTTTTCTCCGACATTGAATCCCAGTGTCCCGAGGGCCGTGAGAAGGTTGTTCTCCTTTTTGACACATCAATCACACCCGACGAAAATTACATCAGCCGCATCGCTGTCCTGAAGAGGGCGGGCTTCCGTCTTGCCATCAGGAAAATCACCATTCCCCAGTTTGACAGCTACAATCCCATCATACGGCTGATGGATTACGCTTTCCTCGACCACAAAAAGGTCAACATCAGGAATGCAAGAACCATTCTTTCAAAGCTTTATTCCAACCTGAGGCTGGTTGCCGTTAATGTCAATTCCCAGGAGGATTATGACATGCTGGTTGCCCAGGGCGGTTTCGATCTCTACGAGGGCGAGTTCTTCCGTATGCCCGCCGTTAAGAGCCAGAAGGACATTGCACCCGTCAAAATCAACTACATCGAGCTTCTCAATGTGGTGAACGAGCCAAACTACGAGCTCACGGATGCTGCGGATGTCATTTCCCGCGACCCCGCGCTCATCATCTCCCTTCTTAAGATGGTGAACCGCATGTCCCTGAATTCCGAGATTACTTCCATCCGCCACGCAGCCGCAATGCTGGGCCAGAAGGAACTGAAGAAATGGATCAGTACCGCTGTCACCCGGGAGCTTTGCGCTGACCGTCCCGGCGAGATCACAAGGGTTTCACTCCTTCGCGCGAAGTTCGCCGAGAATCTTGCACCCGCCTTCGGCCTCGGTGGTTTCTCTTCCGAGATTTTCCTTATGGGACTCTTCTCCGTTATCGATGTAATCCTTGAAAAGCCCATGGAGGAGGCTCTTTCTCTTGTAAAGCTTCCCATAAATGTCAACAAGGCACTCCTCAAGGGCGAGGGTGAATATGTTGAGATACTTGATTTCATTAAGCAGTACGAAAACGCTTCATGGCAGGAGGTTTCAAGACAGCTTCTTCTGAAGAACATCTCAACAGGCGCTGTCTATGACGCTTACGCAGGAGCCCTGGAGTGGTACAAGCAGCTCTTTTCCGAGGAGCAGTAGGCCGGGATCCGTTACGATTCCAAATCAAAAATCCAAATCATAAATAAAATCCGTCGAACCTTAGGTCCGGCGGATTTTTTATAGATTCAAGTAAAGCGGACATTCGCAATTCGCTTCGCTGCTTGTTCATGAACGCAATCCGCTTCGCGGCTTGCGTTCAAATTAGTCAAGCTTCAGCTTCAGTTCTCTCTCCACAATCTCCCCGTTTTTCAGGAAGATTCTGGGGACGCGCTTCGAGACGGAGCAGGTCAGCTCGTAGGGGATGGTTCCCGCGGCGACTGCCATATCCTCGATGGGATTGTTTGCGCCGAAAACCGTGATTTCCGAACCTACCGCAACTTCGGGCGCGTCCGTAAGGTCAATCATGGTCATGTCCATGCAGATCCGGCCCCGGATGGGGAGCTTGCTGCCGCTGCATTCAAAGGAATAATTGTTGGATAAGGCGCGGAAAAGTCCGTCCGCGTAACCGATGGGGACCACGCCCATACGGGTTTTCTTCTCGCAGGTGAAGGTTGCGCCGTAGCTTACGCAGATTCCCGGCTCGTAGATTTTGATGGTGCTGACGGAGGTCTTGACCTCCATGACGGGCTTTAATCCAAGGGCCTTCGCCTCGGGGCCGTAGCCGTAAAGAAGAAGTCCGGGACGCACCATATCGAGGTAGCTTTCCGGATAATTTGCCACAGCGCCGGTGTTTGCGCAGTGACGAATCTTAAACTTAAAGCCCTTTGCCTCAACCGCATTTATAACCCTGAGGAAGGTGTCAAGCTGCTTTTTTGTATAATCCTTTGCAAAGTCCGTGTATTCGTCGGACAGGGCAAAGTGGGTGAAGATTCCCTCCGCGTCAAGTCCGGGGAGGCAGACAGAGCGGTAAACGCCCTCGACGCCGCCCTCGAAATGGTTTTCATCACAAAGGAAGCCCAGTCTTGACATGCCTGTGTCAAGTTTGATGTGAACCTTCAGGGTTTTGCCGAGTTTCGTGGCTTCCTCGCTGTACTCGTTGGCCTTGCTCTCGCAGGTGATGGCCTGGGTGATGTTGTACTTTATGAGGGTTTCAACCTGCTCCCGCGGGGTGTGCCCGAGGACAAGGATCGGCATATTCACGCCGGCCTTTCTCAGCTCCCGTCCCTCGTCAGTGCTTGAAACCGCAAGGTAATCGGCGCCGAGCCTTTCAAGCTCATGTGCCACCTGGGTAGCGCCGTGGCCGTAGGCGTCCGCCTTCACAACGCCGAGAAAACGGCATTTCTCGCCAATCTTTTTGCGAAGGGTTTCGTAATTGTATTTCAGATTATCCAGGTTTATTTCAGCCCAGGTTCTTCTTAAATTAGAATCCATTTTTCCTCCTTCATCACGGCCAGAGGGCGCAGATGATAAGTCCGGGCAGCATGTTTGCCACGCGAATGTTTTTGTCTCTTATAAGATTAAGTCCCACACAGAAGATCATGACGGAACCCACGTACGAAAGATGATTTAGGGCGGTGTCTGACATGAAGGGGCCCGCAAAGAAGGCCGCAACGGTGATGACGCCCTGGAAGATGAACACGGGAATGGCGGAGAAGGTTGCACCCTTGCCCCGGGATGCGGTCATTATGCAGACTATGATGCAGTCGAGGATGCCCTTTGCAAGAAGGATTGAGTAGTCAAGATAGATGGCGTCCATAATGGAACCCACAACTGCCATGGCACCGATGCAGACTGTGCAGGAGGCGTCCACGAAGGCGGAGATGAAACCATTGTCTCCCTCACTGTTGCTCTTGACCTTGAGCCATGCTCCGAACTGCTCGATGTATCTGTCAATGCCGATGGCCTCGCCGATGATTGTGCCGATGGCGATTGAAAGAATCATCATCATGCTGCCTTCGGTGGAGAAGGCGCCGTCCTTGTAGACGAGCATTTTTTCCATAACGCCGCCGATGGCGACAAAAATGACCGTGACGCCGCAGACATTCTGCAGGGCCTCGCCCATCTCGGGTTTAACCCATTTTTTAAATACAAATCCAATAAATCCGCCAATCAGAATCAAAAGGGTGTTGATGACGGTTCCCATTCCGGGAAATGCAAAATTCATTTTATATGCTCCTTAAAAATCCCCGCCTGCAGGCGGGGGATAGGTTTATGTTTGGTGCCCGCCTTACTGCTCTGCAGGAATGTGCGCGTTGAGCTTCAGATAAGACTCAACAATCGGGCGTAGCTCCACGAAAATCTTCACAACAGTCGGGTCAAAGTGGCTGCCTGCGCCCTCCTGGATGATTTCGTAGGCCCTGTTAACCGGGAAAGCCGCCTTGTAGATGCGGGGAGAAATCAGGGCGTCGAAAACATCCGCAACCGCCATGATTCTTGCGCAGAGGGGAATCTGCTCGCCGGAAAGTCCAAAGGGATAACCGGTTCCGTCCCATTTCTCGTGATGATAAGAGGCGATGTCGCTGGCAAGCTTGATGTTTTCCGGGGTCTCGATGTTGTTGAGAATCCGGGCAACAATCTTTCCGCCCTGGGCAGCGTGTTCCTTCATCTTGTCGAATTCGTCCTCGTCAAGCTTTCCGGGCTTTAAGAGGATGGCATCCGAAACAAGGATTTTTCCTACGTCGTGAAGGGGCGCATACTGGGTGATGTGCTCGCAGTAGTCCTCGTTTACAAGGTCGGGATAATAGCCTTCCTCCATGAGTTTGCGGGAGATGATGTCGACGTACCAGGCTGTGTTCTTGATGTGGAAACCGGTGCTGCCGTCACGGCTCTCAACCAGCTCCGCAAGGTCGTTGATGGTCTTCTCCTGCATGCCGATAATCTGCTTGCGGTGTGATTTGCTCTCTGTGAAAAATTCCTCTTCGATGTTCTTTGAAGAAAGGCGGATCGAGCGGCTGGTGAAGAAGAGAATTCCGATCAGCGCCACTGAGAATAAGACAGAAATTATCAGTGAATTCTGGATGGAATGGCTGAAGTTTCTCCGACGTTCGCTAACTTTCTTGTCGGTTCTCTCCTGAAGCTGCCGGATGCTGTCGTTCATGTCATCGACGTAATTGTTGAGAACGCTGCTGACATAGTACTGCAGGGAACCGATTTTCTGTGAGGAGGAAATGTCGGTGGCAAGGTGGAGCCGCTTGGTGAATGCCACATAGTCGGAGTAGAGATTGTGAAGTATCTTCTGCTCTTCGGATGAGGTGAAATATTTTTCCATATCCTCAAGGTCGGCGAGAATGTCATTGTTCAGAGCATCATACTCCTCCTGGAAGGAGCTCTTTTCATCCTCATCCACCACCAGGAGCTGAAGCATGGCAGTGGCCTGGATGTGATAGAGGTCCTCGTTCAAATCGCTGGTCTTTTCGCGGATTTCCAGGGCGTCCTTCTCCAGGTCGTTGAACTGCTCGTATTCATAGAAGTTGGCAAATATGGCATATATGGAGAAGATAACTCCGATTATACAGGTGCAGCGAATGAGGCGCACCAGCTGTTTTGTTTTTGTAAGCATGGTTTTATTCCGTTAAAACAACGCCGTCCGGGCGGTTATTTGCGTACAAGTGTTTCGTTCTTTTTAAGCATGAAAAGGATTTTCAGAGCCTCGCGGACTGATTTCCATTTCAGGGAAGAGGAGCCGCCGGTGTAGTGGATGGGGACCTCCTTCCAGTTGTAATTTCTGCAGTAGAAGCGCATCTCCGTCTGGTACATGTGGCCTGTGGAGAGGAACTTTGAGAAATCGTAGGAAGCGAGGACCTCGGCCTTGAAAGCCTCGAAGCCACTGGTCATGTC
>R05__coassemble_1424_pt1 | contig 8925 bp, 8 predicted proteins | sample R05__metabat2_high_PE_036 | metagenome-assembled genome bin R05
GGCGGCGGTATGCTTCCGAAGCTCACCAACTGCACAGAGGCCGTAAAGGGCGGCGTTGGGCGTGTCCATATTCTTGACGGACGCCTTCCCCACTGCCTGCTTCTTGAAATCTTTACAAATCAGGGAATCGGAACCGCAATCATTCCCGACGGCGAGGAGTAATCATGAACACAAACGAAGTAAAAACCTACAGCGACGAAAATCTTCTTCACGTATACAGCAGGTTCGACCTGGTTCTCGACCACGGCGAGGGAGTTTATCTTTACGACAAGGATGGAAAGCAGTACCTTGATTTTGCATCAGGTATCGGCGTATGTGGCCTCGGTTACGGGGACAAGGAGTACACGGATGCCCTTCATGCCCAGGTGGACAAGCTTCTCCACACCTCAAACCTCTACTATCACGAGCCCGGCGCAAAGGCTGCAAAGGCCTTCACCGAAATGTCCGGTATGGACCGCGTGTTCTTCACAAACAGCGGTGCCGAGGCAATCGAGGGCGCCCTCAAGGCTGCGAAAAAATATTTCTACCTTAAGAAGGGCCGCACCGGCGCAAACGTCATCGCCATGGACCATTCCTTCCACGGACGTACTGTTGGCGCGCTCTCTGTCACCGGAACCGAGCATTACCGCGAGGCCTTCTACCCCCTCATGGGCGAGGTTCGCTTTGCAAAATTCAACGACCTTGACAGCGTGAAGGCCCTCATTGACGAGAACACCTGCGCAGTCATGACTGAGACCCTTCAGGGCGAGGGCGGCATCTATCCCGCCGACCCCGAGTTCTTAAAGGGACTTCGCAAGCTTGCGGATGAAAATGATTTCCTTCTCATCCTTGATGAGATTCAGTGCGGAATGGGCAGAACCGGAAAGATGTTCACCTACATGCACTATGATGTCAAGCCCGACATTGTGACCTCTGCAAAGGCCCTCGGCCTGGGTGTTCCCGTGGGTGCCTTCGGCCTTTCAGCCCGCGCCGCAGAGTATTCACTTGAGCCCGGTGACCACGGAACCACCTACGGCGGCAATCCCCTTGTTACAACGGCGGTCAGCGCTTCAATCAGCATCATGAAGGAGCGCCACATTCCGGAGCACGTAGCGGAGCTTTCAAAGTATCTTGAGGAGAAGCTTGAGGGAATCACAAAAGATTACGACATTATCACCGGCCACAGGGGACTTGGCTTCATGCAGGGACTTGTGACAACGGTGAAGCCCGTCGAGATTGTGAAGGAAGCCCTTAAGGAAGGCCTTATCGTCCTTACCGCAGGCAGCGATGTTGTACGACTTCTTCCCCCTCTTGTTATTGAGAAGGAGCACATCGACGAGATGGACAGAAAGATCCGCGCCGCACTTGACAGGGTTCAGGGCTAGGCCGGCTATGTTGTAAATAAACGTGTATTTGCTTGAATATTGATTCAAACAGGAATAAAATTACAAAGGTAAAAGAGCATTTCTCCAAGGAGGCAAAAATGGAAAAGAAAAATCTTGATTGGGGCAACCTTCCCTTCGGTTACATTCAGACCGAAAAGCGTTACGTATCTGTTTACAAGAACGGTGCATGGGACGACGGTGTAATCACCGATGACCCCAACATTACACTTAACGAGTGCGCAGGCGTATTCCAGTATGCACAGACCTGTTTCGAGGGCCTTAAGGCATACACCACAGAGCAGGGCAAGATCGTATGCTTCCGCCCCGACCTGAACGCTTCACGTATGGCAGATTCAGCAGCCCGTCTTGAGATGCCTGTCTTCCCCGAGGACAAGTTCATCGACGCTGTTGTTCAGACTGTTAAGGCAAACGCAGGTTATGTTCCTCCTTATGGATCAGGGGCAACCCTTTATATCCGTCCCTACATGATGGGCACCAACCCCGTTATCGGTGTTAAGCCCGCAGATGAGTACATGTTCCGTATCTTCTGTACTCCCGTCGGCCCCTACTTCAAGGGCGGCGCAAAGCCCATCAGCATCAAGGTTTCAGACTTCGACCGTGCGGCTCCGAACGGTACCGGCCACATCAAGGGCGGTCTTAACTACGCAATGAGCCTTCACGCAATCGTTACCGCTCACAAGGAGGGCTTCGACGAGAACATGTATCTCGATCCCCAGACCCGCACCTATGTTGAGGAGACAGGCGGAGCAAACTTCATCTTCATCACAAAGGACGGCAAGCTTGTAACTCCCAAGTCTTCAAGCATCCTTCCCTCTATCACCCGCCGTTCACTCTGCTACGTTGCAGAGCACATTCTCGGCATGGAGGTTGAGGAGCGCAAGGTTCCCTTCGCAGAGGTTCCCGAGTTCGCAGAGATCGGTCTTTGCGGTACTTCAGCTGTTATCTCTCCCGTCGGCAAGATCACAAACCACGGCGAGGTAATCAACGTTCCCGCAGGTATGGACGACATGGGTCCTGTTACCAGGAAGCTTTATGACACTCTCACCGGAATCCAGATGGGCCGTCTCGAGGCTCCCGAAGGATGGATCAAGGAGATCTGCTAATGATAATTGGCCTAATAGTAATTGTTCTTGCAATAATAATAAGCATGGTTCGCATCGTTCCCCAGGGACATGCCTACGTAATCGAGTTTCTCGGAAGCTACCATACGACCTGGGGCAACGGACCTCACATTCTGATCCCCGTGTTCATGCGCGTTTCCCGGAAGGTTTCCCTCAAGGAGCAGGTTGCGGACTTCCCGCCCCAGCCCGTTATCACCAAGGATAACGTTACCATGCAGATCGATACGGTTGTTTACTACCGCATTTTCGATCCCAAGCTTTTCACCTACGGTGTTGAGAACGCAGTAATGGCTCTTGCAAACCTTACTGCCACCACTCTTCGAAACATCATCGGCGAGCTGGAGCTTGACCAGACCCTGACCTCCCGCGACGTAATCAACGGCAAGATGCAGGGCATCCTGGACGAGGCAACCGACGCATGGGGAATCAAGGTAAACCGTGTGGAGCTTAAGAACATCATTCCTCCCGCCGAAATCCAGAACGCAATGGAGAAGCAGATGAAGGCAGAGCGTGAGAAGCGCCAGACCCTTCTCGAGGCAGATGCCCACAAGGCTTCATCAATCACCCGCGCAGAAGGTGACAAGCAGGCTGCAATCCTTGCGGCAGAGGCAGACCGTGATGCGGCAATCGCCCGTGCAACCGGTGAGGCTGAGTCGATTCGCCTTGTATACGAGGCAGAGGCAAAGGGTATTCAGATGCTTAAGGAAGCCGGCATGGACGAAAACGTTCTTGCCCTCAAGAAGCTCGACGCCCTCAAGGCCCTCGGCGACGGACGTGCCACCAAGATTGTGGTTCCCACGGATCTTGCGGCAGCAGCATCGGACCTTACCTTCAAAACCGAGATGCTCGGCTTTGGCGGAAGCACCGCTGTTGACAATTCTCCCAAGCCCCAGACCGGCTTTGTGAAGACAGACGACTGCTGTGACGATGCCGAGCGAAGCGACGTCACCCGCCACTTCGCAACCGAAGGCCATGTGAACTTCGACTAACTGAATCAAACCCTAAGGGACGCGTGATAGCGCGTCCCTTTTTTGTTGCGCGCCGGTATCTATCCAACTCCGGACAAGCGAGGTCATGCATCACCGGGGCGCAGTCATCCGGGCGCGCTCAACTATTCAGTAATAATTTTGAAAAACTCTTGTAATAAATTAACGCATTTTGTAAAATAAAAAAGCATTGAAGAGCTCCTCCACAGGAGGAGAAAATGAAATTCAAAAATTATATTATTCTGCCGATAGTTGTTCTTATGCTGACAGGCTGCGGCCACGGAGATTATTTTTCCGCCATTCCGGTTGCCGAGGCCGCCGAGGCTTCTTCCGGAGAGGAAACTCCGGAGCCCGTTGCGCCCTCATCAATGTACGTTCAGGTCAGCGGTTCCGTGAAATACCCCGGTGTATATGAGGTTCCCGAAGGCACCAGGCTTTACGAGGTTGTGGAAAAGGCCGGTGGTTTCACCGATGATGCTGCTTCAGATGAGATAAATCAGGTGGAGGTTCTGTCTGACGGACAGCTGATAAAGATTCCGTCCCGGCAGGAGCTTCTTGAACAGCAGCAGGAGGAAAGCGGACTTATCAACATCAACACCGCGGACGAGGCCCTTCTTTCCACCCTTCCGGGCATCGGAGAGAGCAAGGCACGGCAGATAGTTTCCTACAGGGAAACGAACGGTTCCTTCCAAAACAAGGAGGACATCATGAATGTCCCCGGCATAAAAGAAGGGACATACGCAAATTTTGAGGCCCTTATAGAGGCACGATAGAGGTAATATGGCAAGAAAGGTACTGGTCGTTGACGACGAAAAGCTCATAGTGAAAGGCATCAGATTCAGTCTTGAACAGGACGGACTGGAGGTCGACTGCGCATACGATGGCGAGGAAGCCTTCAACATGATTAAGGCAAACAACTACGATCTGATTCTGCTTGACGTCATGCTTCCCAAGATGGATGGCTTCGAGGTTTGTCAGTCAGTACGCGAATTTTCAAATGTCCCTATCGTTATGCTTACTGCAAGGGGCGACGACATGGACAAAATTCTCGGCCTGGACAACGGTGCCGATGATTATATTACGAAACCCTTCAACATTCTCGAGGTAAAGGCCCGCATCAAGGCTATCATGCGCCGTGCGGAGCGGGCTGAGAGTCCCAAGGCACAGTCGCGCCTTACTGATGGCGACATCACTGTCGACATCGAGAGCAAGCGCCTCTTCGTAAAGGACTCTGAAATCAACCTGACCTCCAAGGAATTTGAGCTTTTCATACTCATGATGCAGAATCCCGGCAAGGTTTATTCACGCCAGAATCTTCTCACCACAGTCTGGGGCGATGATTTCCCCGGCGACGAGCGCACGGTTGACGTTCATGTGCGCCGTCTTCGTGAAAAGGTGGAGGCAGTTCCGGCGGAGCCTAAGTATATCCACACCAAGTGGGGTGCCGGTTATTATTATCAGCAGTAACTATGCGTAGGGTTTTCGATTTCTTCAAAACTTTAAGGGTAAGGATTTTCATCGTATTCCTTGCGGCTTTTGTACTGCCGGGAATATTTTTCGTCACATCCATTCCTGCCATATTCTATTCAAACCGGCTTTCGGATCTTTCAGCCGAGTCGTTAAGCTGCGCGCAGGCCTTAGCGGAGCAGATTGCCACCACCGGTTATCTACAAGACCCAACCTCTAACACCTATATTGACGGTCAGGTTGTTTCCCTGGCCAATGCCACAAACAGTCGTGTTGTCCTTGTTGACAGCACTTTTCGTGTTGTCCGTGACACAAACGGAGTCGCACTTGGCCGCGTAATGATCGGCGCGGAGGTTATCCGCAGCTCCCTCGGCGAGGCAATCAGCATCTACAGCTATGACAACGACTACGTTGAAACCACCGTTCCCATCAGGCTTTCGGCAGATGCGGATCCCATCGGCGTGCTTCTTTACAGCGTTCCCGTGGAGTCCATAAAGCAGGCAAGGAGCACTGTTTCCATCATGTGCTATTTCCTTATGCTCATCGTGTCCCTTATTGGAATCGTGGTCGGACTTGTCATGTCCCATCACATGGTAAAACCCTGCAGGAATGTGCGCAGGGAAATCGACACCATCATTGCAGGCGGCGAAACGGAAATTACCGCCGGCTATGACGATGAGATGGACAGGGTTGTTGAGGGCTTCAACGAAATCATGAAGGGCATGAAGGAGCGCGACGAGGCCCACGCCCAGTTCGTTTCGAACGTGTCACATGAGCTCAAGACACCCCTTACCTCCATGAAGGTTCTTGCGGACACCATCAACAGCATGGGTGACGTTCCCCTTGAGATGTACAAGGAATTTATGGGTGACATTACAGGTGAGATTGACCGTGAGACGGAGATCATCAACGATCTTCTTTCACTTGTGCGCATGGACAAGGCGGCATCCTTCAAGGCAGCGCCCGTCAACATTAACGAACTTGTGGGACTCATCATGAAAAGGCTTGCTCCCATTGCTGAGAAGGCAAAGGTTGAGCTTGTGCTCGAGAGCTTCCGTCCCGTAATTGCGGACATTGACGAGGTCAAGATGACCCAGGCCATCACCAACCTTGTTGAGAATGCCATCAAATACAATAAAGAAGAGGGTTGGGTACACATCGCGGTCAATGCTGACCACGAGTACTGCTTCATTAAGGTTGAGGACTCCGGAATGGGTATTCCCGCGGATTCCATCAGCCATATTTTCGAAAGATTCTATCGTGTGGACAAGTCCCACTCACGGGAGATTCCCGGAAGCGGCCTTGGACTTGCCATCACTCAGCAGGCCATCCTTCTGCACCGCGGCGAAATCAAAGCCTACAGTGTGGAGGGAGAGGGAACTACATTTAACATAAGATTTCCTCTTAAATACATTGAAAAGGAGAAGAATGATGAAAATGAATAAAAGACTTCTCCTCATAATAACAGCGGTTGTGCTTCTTTGCGGCTGTGGAACCAAGAAGGCCGAAAACCAGGTGTATGTGGAGCATCTTTCCCCAGACGATACCACCATAGTTTCCGTGCCCTACAACCTTCCCACGGCTTCTGCGGAAACCCAGATTGCCGATCTTCTCACCCAGCTTCACACTGAGGACGAGGACGGCAACTACAAGAAAACCATTCCTTCGGACGTGGAGGTTACGGACTACGAGCTTGTGGAAAATACGCTCCGCCTGTCCTTCGATTCCGATTATTATCAGATGACACCCGCAAAGGAGGTGCTTGTTCGCGCTGCAATCGTGCGGACAATGCTTCAGGTTGAGGGCGTGGACAATGTGCAGTTCTTCGTGGACGGCGCATCCCTTCTTGATGCAGCAAAGGGAGTTGTGGGAGTCATGACAGGTGACACCTTCCTTGAGAACATCGGAGACCAGGTGGCCTCCCTTGAGGAGATAAACCTCAGGCTCTACTTTGCCTCAGCTGACGGCAATGCCATTTTGCCAGAGGACCGTCATGTCTACTACAACAGCAACGAGTCAATCGAGCAGCTTGTTGTGGAGAACCTTCTTCTTGGCCCGAATTCTCAGGAGGCCCAGACCGTGCTTTCTCCGGACACCCGTATCCTCAGTGTCACAACCACCAATGGAATATGTTATGTAAACCTTTCTGATGCCTTTATGAATCAGAATTTCAGCATAGCCGAACCTGTTATTATCTATTCAATTGTTGATTCTCTTACTGAACTTGACTCTGTGCAGAAGGTTCAGTTCTATCTTAACGGAAAGCCCCAGGGGCTTTACCGCGACAACATTGATATCAAGTCGCCCCTCGAGCGAAACGAGGAGCTCATCATTCTCCCCGAGGAAGAGGAGGAAATCTCAACTTCAGATCAGGAATAAATCCGAAATAAGGAGATAATTTGGCAAAACGCTGTTTTTGTTTTGTGGCGCTTTGTTTCATTTTAGGTCTGCTTTTTTCGATGCAAAAATTAATCTGGGTCACAGTGGTGGCAGCAGGTTTGGTTTTTGCTGTCTTTTTCAGCAGAATAAGATACGGCCTTAAATTCTGGGCGGTGTTTTCTTCCTGCATGCTTCTGCTCGGTTTTGGGGCAGGGGCATTGTACGGAAATTATGAAGTGCACTTCAGGGAGAATTATCTTAATCTGCTGCAGGAGGGCATGGAGATTTCGGTCTCCGGCAGGCTCTGTAAAATAGAGACGAAGAGCAGCAGTGTAAATCTTTATCTTGACGGGGCGAGGGTTCTCATTGAGGGGAACAGCCTGCCCTGCAGGGATATTCTTGTTGTGACGGACTCGGATGACTATGTTCTTGGGAACACGCTGGTTCTCGAGGGCTGTTATCAGTCCTTCTCAAAGGCCCGAAATCAGGGCAATTACGACGAAGAAGATTATTATTACGGCAGGGGAGTGGACATTAAGGTGACCTCTCCGAAAAACATCAGGGCTTACGGGAAGGAGAAAACTCTTCGGCATGAGCTTTATTTGCTGCGCTGTAAAATGCTTGGCGTGATGGAGGCCTCCCTTGATGAAAGCGACGCGGGAGTCCTTGGCGCCATGGTGACCGGGGACCGCACGGGAATGGACCCGGAGACGAAGCAGCTTTACAGCAGCGCGGGAATTTCCCATGTGCTTTCCGTGTCCGGACTTCATGTTTCCCTTCTCTGCCTCGGTATATACGCCTTTTTGCGGAAGCTGCGGCTTTCACTGGCGTCCTCGGCGGTTTTGAGCGGAATTTTTTCCGTATCCTACTGCATTTTCACAGGGGAGTCGGTGGCCACAGTGCGCGCCGTAGGCATGTTCCTCATCATGCTTTTTGCCACGGTGATCGGCGAAAGCTATGACAGCCTCTGCGCCCTGGCCTTCATGGGTCTGGTGATTCTGGTGCAAAATCCCATGGCCCTTTCCACGGCATCCTTTGTCATGTCCTTCGGGGCGGTGCTGGGGGTTGTGGTGACAGGGCGGCAGCTTGCCCTTGTATGCGAGCGGCTGACAGCGGATAAAAGGCGTGAAAGAGAGTATTTCAGGGAACAGCGGCAGAGGGAAAATCCCAGCCGGTGGGGGGATGTGAAGGATAAGATTGCAATTGCCATGGAGGGTGTACCGGAAGCCTTCCTCATGAACCTTGGAATTATGTTAACCACAATTCCCATGACCGCATGGTTTTACTATGAAGTCCCTGTCTTTTCCATGTTCATAAACCTTTTGATAATTCCCTTCATGGGACTTCTGCTGGGGCTGGGCTTTTCCGGCTCTCTTTTGGGATGTCTTTTCTTTCCGGCGGGCTATGGAATGCTTCAGCCCTGCGGACCGATCCTCGCCTTTTATGAGCTGGTTGCGAAGGCGGCGGGGAGCCTTCCCTTCTCCTCTTGGACAGTGGGGAAGCCTGCTTTTGCAGGGGTCGTGGTTTATTAATTTATTCTCGGGGCGGCGCTTTTGGCTCTGGGGGGGGGGAGTGAGGGCCGTGGTG
>R05__coassemble_1435_pt1 | contig 8882 bp, 7 predicted proteins | sample R05__metabat2_high_PE_036 | metagenome-assembled genome bin R05
ACACAGACAGCCTTCTCGAATGCGCGCTTCTTATCGCCTGATTCAAGATTTTGCTGGAGGAAGCCTGCGATCATCGCATCCCCGGAGCCCACGGAATTTACAAGCTCATGCTCGGGAGCCTTGGCTTCATAATACTCACCCTCTCTGGTGACCATGATTGCTCCCTCCGAGGCCATGGAAACAATAACATTCTTCGCTCCCATCTCGCAGAGCTTTTCCGCATAGAAGGCAGCCTCCTCCTTAGTGGAAATGAACACGTTGAAGATGCCGCCGAGCTCGTCCATGTTGGGCTTTAAAAGGAAAGGGTTGAAGTAGAGAACATTGCGCAGGGTCTGGCCTGTGGTGTCCACAATAAACTCAATTCCCCTGTCCTCAAGACGATTCATAATTGTGTAGTAAATATCCTCTGAAACTCCCTCGGGAATCCTTCCGCCGATGACGAGAATGTCACCAAGGGTAAGGGTGTTCAGCTTATCAAGAAGCCTGTCGACATCATCCCTGTCAATTTCAGGACCACGTCCGTTGATCTCCGTTCCCTCGATGTTGCGGATTTTCACGTTGATACGGCTCTCGCCGTCAACCTCAACAAACTCCTCCGGGATACCCTCCTCTTTCATGCTCTGACGGATCATGTTTCCCACATGTCCCGCAACAAATCCAAGGGCGATGGTGTCAACGCCGAGTGCGTTTAAGTTTTTTGAAACATTGATTCCCTTTCCGCCGGGGAACATGACCTCCGCCTCAGTGCGGTTTGTCTTGCCGAAGGCGAAACCGGGGACGTCAATGATGTAATCAAGTGCAGGGTTAAGTGTGACGGTATATATCATCTGATGGCTCCTATTAAATCCTTAACGTTGGCTATGTTCTTGCGCTCCATGTATTTTTCAATTCCATCGATTATTTCAAGTGTAACTCTGGGGTTGGTGAAGTTTGCCGTGCCCACAGACACCATTGTGGCGCCTGCCAGAATCATTTCGATTGCATCCTCCGCCGTGAACACGCCGCCCATTCCGATGATTGGAACCTTGACCGCATGGCTCACCTCGTAAACCATCCTGACCGCCACGGGATGTACCGCACGGCCCGACATTCCGCCGGTCTTATTTGCCAGCGCGAAGGTCATTCTCTCGATGTCGATCTTCATGCCGGTAATCGTGTTGATGAGGGAGATTCCGTCTGCACCACCTGCCTCTGCTGCCTTTGCAATCTCGGTGATGGAGGTGACATTGGGGCTTAGCTTCATAATGACGGGCTGCTTTGCAATCTTCTTAATTGATGAGGTGATCTTCTCGACTCCCTCCGGGCTTGTTCCAAAGGAGATTCCGCCCGCCTTTACATTGGGGCAGGAAATGTTGATTTCGAGGGCCGCAACATCCTCCGATGCAAGCCTCTCAACAACCTCAAGATAATCATTCTCGCTGTGTCCGCAGACATTTACGATTATGTTGGTGTCAAAGGATTTAAGGAAGGGGATGTCCCTCTCACAGAAGGTCTCGATTCCGGGGTTCTGAAGCCCGATTGCATTGAGCATTCCGGAGGGCGTCTCAACGATGCGGGGAGTGGGATTTCCCTCCCAGGGCACGTTTGCAACTCCCTTTGTGGTGACCGCCCCAAGACGGCTTAAATCAACAAATTCCGAATATTCCATACCGCTTCCGAAGGTGCCGGATGCAACGGTGATGGGATTTTTCATTTTGATTCCGCAAAAATCAACCGCTAAATTCATATTGCAACCTCCCTTGCATCAAACACAGGACCTTCAGTACAAATACGCTTGTTATTGACCTTTGAGTGCTCGTCCTTTGAGGTGGATTTGCAGACGCAGCCAAGGCATGCGCCCACACCGCAGGCCATTCTCTCCTCAAGGGAAATGTAGCAGAGGATGTCACGCTCCGCAGCATAGGCCTTAACCGCCTTAAGCATGGGCATGGGGCCGCAGGCGTAGATAACCTCGGGTTTTAATTTTGCGTTTTCAATCGCATCGATGACGGTTCCCTTCACGCCCACTGAGCCGTCGTCCGAGGCAAGATAAATATCTCCCATCCCCTTGAATTCATCAAGGAGAAAAGTCTCGCTGTTTCTGTAACCAAGGACAATTGTCTTCTCGCCGGCAAGCTCATTTGCAAGCCCTAACATGGGCGGAATTCCGATGCCGCCGCCTATGAGCATTGCAGACCGGGTGAGCTGCAGAAAGCCGTTCCCCAGGGGGCCTAAGAGCATCAAAGTGTCACCGCTTCTGTATTTTGAAAATTCATCCGTTCCCTTTCCCACAACACGGTAAACAAGACGGATGGTGTCGCTTTCGGGAAAGATCTGGCAGATGCTGATGGGCCTCGGAAGAAGCCTTGATTTGTCATTGCTGTAAACGGAAACGAACTGTCCCGGAAGGGCGAATTTCGCAATTTTCGTTTTGAGTGTCATGCTGTAAATCCCGGTGCCTGCCTGCTCCTGGGAAATGATTTCAGCCTTTTCGTAAATTTTTGACATATTAGCTCCTGTTCATATTTTCAGACGAGACGCTTTCCGCGTTTTCTGAAATCCTTAGCCTGCGCCTTTGTGGGCCAGGTGAAATAACTTCCGTTTTCAGTGTCATTCTTTCGTGGTGTAAGGCTTCCGTCCGCCACCTTTTCGATGGCCTCCACCATGGCCTCGCCGCCCACCTTCTTCGTCCGTCCCATAAGCTCAAACATGGTTTTGCAGTCCGAAATGTCAACGGATTTCTGGACGCAGATGTCGCCGTCGTCTATTGCCTTGCTCATGAAATGAACCGTGGCTCCTCCGAGCTTTTCGTCATTGTAAAGATACCAGAAGCTGGGAAGGGTTCCCCGGTAGTCGGGAAGCAGGGCGCCATGAACATTAAGGACGCCATGCTTTGGAATATCGAGAAGCTCGGGCTTAATGATCTGGGGCGCCGAATAGGAAATCATAAGATCCGGCGCAAGCTTGCGCACATGCTCCACATATTCCTTTGAATTTACATTGGGGACAACCATGAAGGGAACCCCAAGCTTTGCGGCAGCGCCCTGAATCGAGCACTCTCCGCCGAATTTTTCGTATTTACTGTTTTTGTCGAGGAAATTCTGGAACTTTCGATAATAGGTTTTAAAGCCCATCTTTGCGCACTGGAAGAAGCCGAACCACTGAACCATATCGCTGATTTTATTGTCCAGGGAGCTTTTGGCGCGGTTGTCCACAATCTCGATGATTTCACAGACCTTAGAGGCCTTTATGATGTTTGCAGGTATGAAAAAGCCATCCTGCTGGGTCAGTACGATCACCCTTAACTTTTCACTCATATTACTCAACCGTTGCCTTAAGGGCAGCAAGAATTTTTTCGTTGGAACCGCCGAAAACGGACCTTACAATGCAGACTACTGTCCACCATATCATCTTAAGATCAAAGCCCGCCTTCACATGATTTACATAGTAAAGGTCAAGCTCAAGTCTTGTGGGAAGAACCAGCTTTTCGTATTCATCCTCATCCTCGATGGTATCGCCGTAAACGTAATCATAGAGGGCAGAAGGACCGCTAAGTCCCGGCATGACGGAACTTACGGCAGCATATTTTCCGCCCCGGGTAATGTCCGTCTGGTCAACGCTCGCGGGGCGTGGACCTATGATTGCCATGTCCCCGATAAAGCAGTTTAGAAGCTGGGGAAGCTCGTCAATCTTGCTGCGACGCATAAAATCTCCGAAAGGAAAAATCCTCGAGACGTCAGCCTTGAAGCTGTTCTCGTTGGCGCTCCTGTCAACGGTCATGGAACGGAACTTGAACATCTTAAAAACACGGTTGTTTTTGCCCACGCGGTTTGCCATGTAAAACACCGGTCCCGGGTCCGAAACCTCAATGCCAATCACAGCAATAAGCCAGATGGGACTTGTGATTATGAGCCCAAGTCCGGATGCAATTATGCAAAAAAGCCTTTTAAAGAAAGGATACATTTATTTCTCCCAAGCCTGACGAAGATCTTCCTTCATTGCAAGAGCCGCAGCCCTTGCCGCATCGGCATAGCCCGTCTCGCCGTAAGAAGCGTAGGCCTCCTGCCTGTAGGCTGCGATGATGCCCCGCGATGAGTTTACGATTGCGCCCAGGCCGTCCTCGTTGAAGAATGCGCCAAGGTCACTTCCCTTGCCGCCCTGTGCGCCGTAGCCGGGAACGAGGATGTAATTTTTGGGCATAACCTTGCGAAGAGCTGCGCCCATTTCGGGATAGGTTGCACCAACAACTGCTCCGACGTAGCTGTAGTCATCACCCATGACCTCGCTGCCCCATTCGTTCACCTTTTCGCCAACCCACTCGTAGAGGGGACGGCCGTCAATAAGGCGGTCCTGAAACTCTCCGCTTGAGGGATTTGAGGTTTTTACAAGAATGAAGATGCCCTTCTTTTCCTCTGCGCAGACCTTGAGGAAGGGCTTTATTCCGTCTGAACCAAGGTAGGGATTAACGGTTGCGAAATCCTCCGCAAAGGCCTCCTGCTTAGTATTGCCGATGGTGAATTTTCCGAGATGTCCCACAGCGTAAGCCTCGGAGGTTGAGCCGATGTCGCCGCGCTTAACGTCGCCGATGATCACAAGCCCCTTCTCCTTTGCGTAATCGCAGGTTTTCTTGAATGCGAGAACACCCTCGGGACCGAACTGCTCATACATGGCAATCTGGGGCTTTACAGCAGGCACAATGTCGCAGATTGCATCGATAAGTCCCATATTGTACTCGAGGATTGCGGCAGCCGCTGCAGTTGCGGTCTCGCCGTACTCCACAACAGCCTTGTCAATAAGGAAGGTTGGAACATAATTAAGCATGGGATCAAGTCCAACAACAATGGGAGCCTCGGTCTTTTTTATCTTCTCTACAAGCTTATTTATCATTTTCGTATACCACCTTTCCTTTGGCTATAGTATATTTCACGTCGCCCTTTACCTTCATGCCGTTGTAGGGCTGATTTTTATTTTTTCCCACAAAAGCCTCGTCGCTTATTACCCATGATTTTTTCGGATTGAAAATCGTGATGTCAGCGCATTTTCCCTCGGAGATATCACCTGTCTCAAGATGAGCGATTGCAGCCGGGCCAAAGCTCATGGCCTTTGCCATTGCCATGGGATCCATGTAGCCGCCCTCAACAAGAACGGTATTTGCAAGTGCCGCCGCAGTTTCCATTCCCACAATGCCAAAGGGTGCTTTTAAGATGGAGCCCTTCTTTTCGTATTCAGTGTGGGGTGCGTGGTCGGTGGAGATGACGAAGGTGCCGTCCGCAATACCCTTGCGCAGAACCTCGCGATCCTCAGCAGCCCTTACCGGGGGATTCATTTTAAATTTCGGGTCGGGAGTTTTGATGTCCTCGTCAATGAGGGTGAAATGGTGGGGAGTAACCTCGCCTGAAACCTTAAAGCCCTTCTTTTTGGCGTCATTGAGAAGATCGTAGCTTTCTTTGGTAGAACAATGGCAAAGATGCAGCTGACAGCCTGTGTCCCCTGCAAGCATAAGGTCGCGGGCAGTGATTGAATTTTCTACGGTGCTTAAAATTCCGGGAAGGCCGAGTTTTTTGGAAACCTTGCCCTCGTGAATGACGCCGCCCAAAACAAGGTCCTTGTCCTCGCAGTGAGCGAAAATCGGGATGTTGAGCTCCGCGGCCTTCTGCATGGCCCTGTAGTAAAGGCCTGTGTTCATGACAGACTTTCCGTCCTCGGAAAGAGCAGGGCAGCCTGCCTCGATCATGCTTTCAAAGTCAGCAAGCTCCTTGCCAGCCTGTCCCTTTGTGATGGCGCCGATCTGATAAACTGTAATGCTGTCAAGGGCATTTGCCTTGTTGTGAACATATGAAACCACATCGCCGTTGTCAACAACAGGCTTTGTGTTGGGCATTGCAAATACAGTGGTGTAACCGCCCCGGGCAGCAGCCTTAACCTCGCTCTCAACGGTTGCCTTGTCAGGAAAGCCGGGGTCACGAAGATGCACATGAAGATCGATAAAGCCCGGGAACACATAGCAGCCCTTGGCATCAATAACTCTGTCAGCCTCGGCCTTTATGCCCTTTTCAACCTTAAGAATTTTTCCATCGGACACATATACATCCAGTTTTTCATCGGTTTCAGTGGCGGGATTTATATATCGTCCGTTCTTGATAAGAATTGTCATTTTATCTCCTTCCCTGCAACATTTGCAAGCAGTGAATAATAGTATAATTATAAAATAACAGGCACCTAAAAACAACACCGGCCGGCAAAAACAGTCACGAAAATAGGGCCGGCAAAATCTGCAAAATTGCATTAAAAAGCCCCCGTCATATGACAGGGGCTTGAAAGTTTTACTGATTACTGCTCATCAACATAGCGCTGGATGTTTGAAGCGTTGACATACTTCTTTGTTTCCTCGCCTACAACCACAAGAGTGGGAGCCTGCTTAACGCCGTACTGGTTGGTAAGTTCTACATTTTCCTCTGCATCGATGAGGACATAATCCTCGCCCTCGAGCATCTGCTTAGCGATCTTGCAGTTGGGGCACTCCTTGGTGGTGAAGAGGTATTTTACCTCTGCAACGGGAGTCTGTGATGCGGGAGCTGCTGCCTTCACAACGGGAGAAGCACCGCCAACGGGGATTCTCTTCATGCGTGAGTTTGCAATGTCATAAAGCTTACGGTTCTTGTATTCCTGAGTCTTGCCTTCGTTCCAGTTCTGAACGGGACGATAGTAGCCTGTGATACGGCTGTAAACCTCTGCGCTTTCGCCGCAGTGGGGGCAGGTGAACTGCTCGCCGGGAAGGTATCCGTGAGTCTTGCATACTGAATAGGTGGGGCTCAGTGTGAAGTAGGGCAGGCGATAGTTCTCAGCAATCTTGCGAACAAGGCCTGCTGCTGACTCCCAGCTGGGAAGCTTCTCACCGAGGAATGCGTGGAATACGGTACCTGAGGTGTAAAGGGTCTGAAGCTCATCCTGAATGTCGAGGGCATCGAAGATATCTGCGGTGTACTCAACGGGAAGGTGTGAGCTGTTGGTGTAGAAGGGGGTATCTCCAACCTTGCCTGCGGTGATGATGTCGGGATAGTGCTTGCGGTCATGCTTTGCAAGACGGAATGAGGTAGACTCTGCGGGAGTTGCCTCGAGGTTGTAAAGATCGCCGTACATCTCCTGGTAGTCAGAAAGGCGCTCACGCATGTGGTTGAGAACATCCTTTGCAAACTCCTGGGTTTTCTCCTCGGTCATGTCAGCGCGAAGCCACTTTGCATTAAGACCAACCTCGTTCATACCAACGAGACCGATGGTTGAGAAGTGGTTGTTGAAGGTTCCGAGGTAACGCTTGGTGTAGGGATAGAGACCCTCGTCAAGAAGCTTGGTGATAACGCCGCGCTTGATTTTGAGCGAACGTGCTGAAAGGTCCATCATGCGGTCAAGGCGCTTGTAGAAATCAGCCTCATCGTTTGCAAGATATGCGATACGGGGAAGGTTGATGGTAACAACGCCGACAGAACCGGTTGACTCGCCTGAGCCGAAGAAGCCGCCTGACTTCTTGCGAAGCTCACGAAGGTCAAGACGAAGACGGCAGCACATTGAACGTACATCAGAGGGCTCCATGTCGGAGTTGATGTAGTTTGAGAAGTAGGGTGTACCGTACTTTGAAGTCATCTCGAAGAGAAGACGGTTGTTCTCGGTGTCTGACCAGTCGAAGTCACGGGTGATTGAGTAGGTGGGGATGGGATACTGGAATCCGCGGCCGTTTGCATCGCCCTCAATCATGATCTCGAGGAATGCCTTGTTGACCATATCCATCTCCTTCTTGCAGTCCTTGTACTTGAAGTCCATGGGCTGGCCGCCTACGATTGCGGGAAGCTCTGCAAGGTCTGCGGGAACTGTCCAGTCGAGAGTGATATTTGAGAAGGGAGCCTGAGTACCCCAGCGTGAAGGTGTGTTAACGCCGTAGATGAAGCTCTCAAGGCACTTCTTAACTGCATGGTAGTCAAGGTTGTCCACCTTAACGAAGGGTGCAAGGTAGGTATCGAAGGAAGAGAATGCCTGTGCGCCTGCCCACTCGTTCTGCATGATACCAAGGAAGTTGACCATCTGGTTGCAGAGAGCTGAGAGGTGCTTTGCGGGAGAAGAGGTGATCTTTCCGTTGATTCCGCCGAGGCCTTCCTGGATGAGCTGCTTTAATGACCAGCCTGCGCAGTAACCGGTGAGCATTGAAAGATCGTGGATGTGGATGTCGGCATTGCGGTGTGCATTTGCGATTTCCTCATCGTAGATTTCAGAGAGCCAGTAGTTTGCGGTAACGGCGCCTGAGTTTGAAAGGATAAGACCGCCTACTGAATAGGTAACGGTTGAGTTTTCCTTTACTCGCCAGTCCTCTACCTTAACATAGCTGTTGACAACATCCTTGTAATCAAGAATGGTTGACTTCATGTTGCGCATCTTTTCGCGCTGCTTTCTATAAAGAATATATGCCTTTGCAACATCTGTATAGCCGGCGCTCTCAAGAACGTGCTCAACGCTGTCCTGGATGTCCTCAACTGAGATCTTGCCGTCCTTGATTTTTGCCTGGAAGTCAGAAGTAACCCGAAGTGCAAGAAGACCGATAATATCGTCTGTATACTCCTTCTGAGTCGCAACGAAGGCCTTCTCCATCGCCTCGTTGATCTTGCTCAGATTAAACTCTGTAACCTTTCCGTCTCTCTTAACTACCTCGAACATTTTTTCCTGCCTTTCAATACTTATTTTTATATGTTTTTCCGGGTATGCCCTACCCGATTTTTTCGGTGCATTGTCATATTATCAAAAGTAAATTTTTGAGTCAACACAAAAAACACAAGATATTGTGCCACGGAATGTTTCACAGACAATTACTTGCGTTTATTCGTAATTATGCGCAAGGGATTTTTTCCCTTATTTTAGGG
>R05__coassemble_1443_pt1 | contig 8845 bp, 9 predicted proteins | sample R05__metabat2_high_PE_036 | metagenome-assembled genome bin R05
AGGATGTAGCCAGTAGTCACGCTTGGGCCCCGTCAAGGGCGTACTAGCATACGGTGAGAGAGTTGAGACCCCCGGTCTTAACCTTCTTTCAGCTCCCGGTAATGACCTTGTTGCTGCCACCTCACTTGCAGCGTCAGGCGCGCACATCGTCCTCTTCACCACAGGACGCGGAACCCCCTTCGCATCACCGGTTCCCACAGTCAAGATTTCTTCAAACTCAGCACTTGCAAACAAGAAGACCGGCTGGATCGACTTCAACGCAGGCGCTGCAATCGAGGGAAAGACTCTTGATGACCTTGGAATGGAGCTCTTTGATTTCGTTATGGAGGTTGCCTCAGGCAAGAAGGTAAAGGCAGAGGTTGCCGGCTTCCATGACATGGCTATATTTAAGCAGGGTGTTACCCTCTAAAATAATTTTTAATGCACTCAAAATAAATTTAAAGGAGAAAGAAAATGAGCGTAATTGATGAAATTTACAACATTGGTATTGTTCCCGTTATCGCACTTGATGACGCAAAGGACGCAGAGCCCCTCGCAAGAGCACTTTGCAACGGCGGTCTTCCCTGTGCTGAGGTAACCTTCAGAACTGCAGCAGCAGAGGAGTCTATCCGCATCATGGCACAGAAGTTCCCCGAGATGCTCGTAGGTGCAGGTACTGTTCTTACAACCGAGCAGGTTGACCGTGCAGTTAACGCAGGCGCTAAGTTCATCGTAAGCCCCGGCCTTAACCCCGTTGTTGTTAAGTACTGCGTAGACAAGAACATCCCGATCGTTCCCGGTACTGCTAACCCCTCAGATGTTGAGGCTGCACTTTCACTCGGTCTTGAGGTTGTTAAGTTCTTCCCCGCTGAGCAGGCAGGTGGTATCAACTACATCAAGGCTATGTCAGCTCCCTATACCAAGGTTCGTTTCATGCCTACCGGCGGTGTAAACGCAGACAACCTTAAGAGCTACCTTGACTTCAACAAGATCGTTGCATGCGGCGGTACCTGGATGTGCAAGAAGGACCTTGTTACCGAGGGCAGATTCGATGAGATCGAGAGACTTACCCGTCAGGCAGTTGTTAACATGCTCGGCTTCGAAATCCGTCACGTTGGTATCAACATGGCTTCAGAGGAAGAGGCAGTTCAGGTTGCAGACGCATTCTCATGCTTCGGTTTTGCTTCAAAGATGGGCAACAGCTCAATCTTCGCAGGCACTGCTGTAGAGGTTATGAAGAAGGGCGGCCGCGGAACCAAGGGCCACATCGCAATCGGCACCAACTACATGGATCGTGCTGTATGGCATCTTGAGAGAATGGGCGTTGAGATCGACCATGACTCAGCTGTTAAGGATGACAAGGGTCTTAAGGCTATCTACCTCAAGAACGAGATCGGCGGATTCGGCGTACATCTTGTTCGCAAGTAATTCGTAAAATAAAATTTATCACGGCTGCGCCGTATGACGCAGCGCGTGAATTTTATAAGGAACATAAACAGCCGCAAGGCTCAAAAAAAGGAGAATAAAATGAATCTTAATTTAAGACCTAAGGAAGAATGCAAGTATGATGCAGTTTCTCTTGGCGAGGTTATGCTTCGTCTTGATCCCGGTGAGGGACGTATCCGCACCGCTCGTTCATTCAGAGCATGGGAAGGCGGCGGAGAGTACAACGTTATCCGTGGTCTCCACAAGTGCTTCGGCATGAACACCGCTGTTATCACCGCATTCGCTGACAACGAGGTTGGTCTTCTTATGAAGGACTTCATCGAGCAGGGTGGTGTTTCTACCGAGCTTATCAACATGAAGAAGACTGACGGTATCGGACGTCTTTGCAGAAACGGTCTCAACTTCACCGAGAGAGGATTCGGTATCCGCGGTGCAAAGGGATGCTCTGACCGTGCAAACACCGCTATCTCTCAGGCTACTCCCGAGGATTTCGATTTCGATTACATCTTCGGTACCCTCGGAGTTAGATGGCTTCATACCGGCGGTATCTACGCAGCTCTTTCTGAGCAGGCTTGCCAGACCTGTATCGCAGCTGTAAAGGCAGCTAAGAAGTACGGCACCATCGTTTCTTACGACCTTAACTATCGTCCTTCTATGTGGGAAGCAATCGGCGGTATCGAGAAGGCTCAGGCTGTTAACAAGGAAATCGCTCAGTACGTTGACGTTATGATCGGTAACGAGGAAGACTTCACCGCATGCCTTGGCTTCAAGATCGAGGGCAACGATGAGAACCTTAAGACTCTTAACCTTGATGGTTATAAGAAGATGATCAACGAGGCAGCTAAGACCTATCCTAACTTCAAGGCTGTTGCTACTACCCTTCGTCAGGTTAAGACCGCTACCGTTAACGACTGGTCAGCAATCTGCTGGGCAGACGGCGAGATCTACAAGGCAGCTCAGTATGACGGACTTGAGATCATGGACCGTGTAGGCGGTGGCGATTCATTCGCTTCAGGTCTCTGCTATGGTCTTATGACCTTCGAGGATGCTGAGAAGGCTGTTAACTACGGTGCAGCTCACGGTGCACTTGCTATGACCACCCCCGGCGACACCACCATGGCTTCTCTCAAGGAAGTTGAGGGTATCGTAGGCGGCGCAGGCGCTCGTGTACAGAGATAATTAACAGAAATAAATTAATTTATGCGGCCTCCCAAATGCGGGAGGCTGCTACCTAATTTATAAACGGAGATTGTATATGGATATCAGATACAGCGCAAATCAGCGTGACGTTAAGAGATACACCACCGAGGAACTCCGCGCAGAATTCCACATCAGTGGTCTTTATCAGCCCGACGAGGTTGTATGTGTATACTCTCATGTAGACCGTATGGTTACCTTCGGCTGCATGCCCGTTAAGGAGACTGTATCACTTGACAAGGGCATCGATGTATGGGGCAACTTCGGTACACATTACATCCTTGAGAGAAGAGAGATCGGTATCTTCAACATCGGCGGCAGCGGCAAGATCGTTGCAGACGGTAAGGAGTACAAGCTCGGCTACAAGGATTGCCTCTATCTTACACAGGGCAACAAAGAGGTTACTTTCGCATCTGACGACGCTTCAAATCCCGCACGTTTCTATATGGTTTCAGCACCTGCTCACTGTGCATATGAGAACAAGCTCATCACAATCGCAGAAGCAAATCACAGACCCTGCGGCGAGAAGGCAACTGCTAACGAGAGAACCATCAATCAGTTTATTCATCCCGACGTTCTCAAGACCTGCCAGCTTTCAATGGGCATGACAGAGCTTGCAGAGGGCAGCGTATGGAACACCATGCCCAGCCACACTCATGAGCGTCGTATGGAAATCTACACCTACTTCGAGATTACCGAAGGACAGGCTGTATTCCACATGATGGGCGAGCCCACCGAGACACGTCATCTTGTAATGAACAACTATGACGCAGTCATTTCACCCTCATGGTCAATTCATTCAGGCGTCGGAACTTCAAACTACACCTTCATCTGGGCTATGGGTGGCGAGAACATGGAGTTCGATGACATGGATAATCTGAAGACAACCGAGCTTAGATAAAAGGTTATTCGCGTGTGGCCTGTGTCAATGAGTTTAGATAAGGGTTATCCAACTGCTTAAGATACGAATTTCCTGCCAGCAGGAAATCTCGTATCTTTAGGCAGTTGGAAACACCCCTTGTCAAGCAGGCTTGACAAGGGGTTTCCACGGCTACGACAAGTCGTAGCCGTGGATAACCCTTATCATCTATAAGCTCGCTTGGCGCAAGCACCACCACGAGAGACAACTTCGTTGTCTCTCGTGGATAAGCCCCCCGCTTTTTATAAAATTATCCCGTAAGGAAGATTGGGGCTGCAAACAACCTCTTACAAATTAAAACTAAGCCCGTCTTATCAAACAAAAGTAAAGGAGATTACAAAATGAGCGATTACATTAATTTTTCACTCGAAGGTAAGGTAGCACTTGTTACCGGTGCATCTTACGGTATTGGTTTTGCTATTGCATCTGCATACGCAGAGGCAGGCGCAACAATCTGCTTCAACGACATCAAGCAGGAACTTGTTGACAAGGGTCTTGCTGCATACAAGGAGAAAGGCATCAACGCACATGGTTATGTATGTAACGTATGTGACGAGGAGGCTGTTCAGGCAATGGTTGCCCAGATCGAGAAGGAAGTTGGCACCATCGACATTCTCGTAAACAACGCCGGCATCATCAAGCGTATCCCCATGATCGAAATGAAGGCTGAGGAGTTCCGTCAGGTTATCGACGTTGACCTTAACGCTCCCTTCATCGTATCAAAGGCAGTTCTTCCTTCAATGATCAAGAAGGGCCACGGCAAGATTATAAACATCTGCTCAATGATGTCAGAGCTTGGCCGTGAGACCGTTTCTGCATACGCAGCAGCTAAGGGTGGTCTTAAGATGCTTACCCGTAACATCTGCTCTGAGTATGGCCAGTACAACATCCAGTGCAACGGTATCGGACCCGGTTACATCGAGACTCCCCAGACTGCTCCCCTTCGTGAGATCCAGCCTGACGGAAGCCGTCATCCCTTCGATCAGTTCATCTGCGCTAAGACACCTGCCAACAGATGGCTTAAGCCCGAAGAGCTTACCGGCCCCGCTGTATTCCTTGCTTCAGAGGCATCTAACGCAGTTAACGGTCACGTTCTCTACGTAGACGGCGGTATCCTTGCTTACATCGGCAAGCAGCCTTCATAATCTATTTACTAACTGAATATGGCCTCCTCCCTTCGGGGAGGGGGATTTCTTCAGAATAATTTTGGGCATTTTACACATAAAATCCGGATTTTTCGAGGAATTATAAATAATAGTTAAAAAAATTTAATTATTTATCCCAATTCTATTGACTAATCCGCAAGATGTAGTATGCTTTTAATGTTTGTTTGACTAAACCATTAATTAAGGAGACAGAAAAATGTTCGAAGAGATCAAAGAAATCATTGTTGAGACTTTAAGCTGTGACGCTGACAAGGTTACCATGGAAGCAAATCTTACCGATGACCTCGGCGCAGACTCTCTTGATGCTGTTGAGCTTTCAATGGCTATCGAGGACAAGACCGGCATCACCATCGACGATGACACTCTTGCAAGTGTTAAGACCGTAGCAGACATCGTTAACTACTGCGAATCTAACAAATAATATTTTAAGCGTGCGCAATCTTTTGCGCGCGCTTATTTTGTGTAATAACAAAGCGGATACGCATTAATCAAAAAGAAAATTCAGGCCTTACGGCCTTTTCAATAAAAACGTAAATTGCAAACTGGAAGGATATTATGGAAGGAATAAAAATAGTATCTCTCGGCAAATATGTTCCCGAGAGAGTCATGACAAATGATGACTGGGCAAAACTTGTAGACACCTCTGACGAGTGGATTGTCCAGAGAACAGGAATGAAGGAAAGACGCTTTGCAGCAGAGGGTGAGACCACCACAATGCTCGCAACAAATGCCGCAAAGGCCGCAATTGATAAGTCGGGCATCGACCCCGCTGAAATTGGCGCCATCGTATGCGCAACTGTTTCAGCTGACAACTATTCGCCCTCGACAGCATGCCTTGTGCAGAGAAATCTTGAGCTTAGGGATGACATGATCGCCTTCGACATCAGCGCGGGCTGCTCAGGCTTTATTTTCGCACTTGAGACCATGAGAGGACTTCTTGCTTCAACAGGGGCAAAGTATGGCCTTGTTGTTGCCGCAGAGAGACTTTCTTCAAAGATTGACTGGAATGACAGAACCACCTGTGTGCTCTTCGGAGACGGAGCAGGCGCAGCTCTTGTGACTCTTGATGAAAATTCCGAATATACATCATCAATCGGTGTTCACGGCGATGATCAAATGATCAACATCAAGGTTCCGGACGGACACATTTTCATGGACGGACAGGGCACCTACAAGTTTGCCGTAACCTCAGTGCCGAAGCTTATCAACGGCGTTCTTGAGAAGGCAAATGTCACTCCCGATGACATTGACGGATATTATATGCATCAGGCAAACGTCCGCATCATCGAGTCGGTTTCAAACCGTCTCAATCAGCCCATGGACAAGTTCTTTTTGAACATTGAAAAATACGGAAACACCTCCGCTGCAAGCCTTGCACTTCTTCTGTGCGATGCAGATGAGCAGGGAGTTATAAAGCGCGGACAGAGAATTCTCATGGCGGGCTTCGGCGCAGGCAAGACCTACGGCGCCATCGTCATGACCTGGTAAGGAGGCAAAAATGAAAATCACAGAACTTCTCGGAATCAAGTATCCCATCATTCAGGGCGGCATGGCAAATATCGCAACAGGTGAGTTTGCAGCAGCTATTTCAAACACAGGCGCGCTTGGCCTTATTGCCTCAGGCGGAATGCCTGCAGAGGCCCTTCGCGAGCAGATCAAGATCGCCCGCAGCTTAACAGACAAGCCCTTCGGCGTAAACCTTATGATGATGAACCCCGACGTTGAGAACATCGCCCAGATGCTCTACGAGGAGAAGGTTAAGATTATTACCACAGGAGCCGGCAACCCCGGCAAATACATCCCCAAGTGGAAGGAGAACGGCACCATCGTAATCCCCGTCACAGCATCTGTTGCACTTGGCAAGATGCTTCTTCGCTCAGGGGCTGATGCTCTTATCGTAGAAGGCGGCGAGAGCGGCGGACATGTCGGCGACATGACCACCATGACCCTTCTTCCCCAGGCAGTTGAGGCCTTCCCGGATGTTCCAATCATCGCAGCAGGCGGTATCGCATCAGGGGTTCAGATGGCCTGCGCATATATGATGGGCGCAGCCGCAGTACAGATTGGAACCTGCCTCCTCGTATCAGAGGAGTGCCCCATCCACATCAACTACAAGAACGAGCTTATCAAGTCAAAGGATAACTCAACCACCGTTACCGGACGTTCACAGGGCGCACCTGTCCGTATCATCAAGAACAAGATGGCAAGACAGTATCTTGAACTTGAGGCAAAGGGCGCAAAGAGAGAAGAACTCGAGCAGATTACCTTAGGCGGTCTTCGCCGCGCAGTTGTTGACGGCGACATGGAAACCGGCTCCGTAATGGCAGGACAGGTCTGCGGACAGCTCAAGGCAATCCGCCCCGCAAAGGAAATCATCGAGGAAATGTACAACGACGCTAAGGCTGCACTTGCAAAGGCACCTTCAATCGAAATCTAGGAGGAAATATGGCAACAAGAACAGCAATAGTAACAGGCGGCAGCCGCGGCATCGGAAAGGTTATCTGCCTTCGACTTGCAAAGGAAGGCTGCAACATCGTAACCTGCTATACCCGCGGCGCAGAGGCTGCAGAGGCAACAATAAACGAGTGCAGGGCATTAGGTGTTGACGGAATCGCAGTGAAATGTGACGTTTCAAATGCGGACGAGGTGACAGCAATGTTCGAGGCCTGCAAGGAAAAGTTCGGTACCCCCGACATCCTTGTAAACAACGCCGGCATCACAAAGGACACCCTTATGCTCCGCATGAGCGAGGAGGATTTCACCTCAGTTATCGACATTAACTTAAAGGGCGCATTCCTCTGCACAAAGGCTGCATCAAAGGAAATGATGCGTGCAAAGCACGGCAGAATCATCAACATCACCTCAGTTGTAGGCCTTATGGGCAACGCCGGACAGGCAAATTACGCAGCTTCAAAGGCGGGCCTTATCGGTCTTACAAAATCCGTTGCAAAGGAATACGGCGCAAAGGGAATTACCGTGAACGCCGTTGCTCCCGGCTTCATTGAAACCGAGATGACAGCAGTCCTTTCAGACGAGGTGAAAAAGTCATATCTTGATGCAATCCCCCTCAAAAAATTAGGCCAGGCAGAGGACATCGCGGCAACAGTTGCCTTCCTTGCATCCGAGGATGCGGCCTACATTACAGGACAGGTTATTTCCGTTAATGGCGGAATGTATATGTAAAGGAGAAGACATGGAAAAGAGAAGAGTAGTTATTACAGGAATTGGAACTGTTAACCCCCTTGCAAACAATGCCAAGGAAACCTGGGAGGCTGTAAAGGCAGGAAAGTGCGGCATTGCTCCCGTTACACATTTTGATACAGCTGAATTTAAGGTAAAGGTAGCCGCAGAGGTGAAGAATTTTTCTACCGACGGCGTTATCGAGCCCAAGGAAGCAAAGCGTATGGACCCCTTCATGCAGTATGCCCTCGTTGCAGCAGACGAGGCAATGAAGGACAGCGGTCTTGATATTTCAAAGGAGGATGCAACCCGCGCAGGCTGTATCGTTGCCAGCGGTATTGGCGGCTTCCAGACCATCGAGAACGAGATAGCAAAATTCAATGATAAGGGCCCCTCAAGGGTTTCACCCTTCTTCATCCCCATGATCATCGGAAATATGGCTCCCGGCCAGATTGCAATCAACTACGGCCTTAAGGGCATCTGCACCTGCGTTGTAACCGCTTGCGCTTCTTCAAACAACGCAATCGGCGATGCCTTCCACAGAATTCGCGACAACTATGAGGACATTATGGTCTGCGGCGGTTCAGAGGCAGCAATCACCCCCATCGCAATGGCAGGCTTCCAGTCAATGAAGGCCCTCAACACCACCGAGGATCCCACCCGTGCATCAATTCCCTTCGACGCAGAGCGCGCAGGCTTTGTAATGGGTGAGGGCGCAGGTATCCTTGTACTTGAGGAGTATGAGCATGCAAAGGCCCGCGGCGCTAAAATTTACGCTGAGATCGCAGGCTATGGCGCTACCTGTGACGCATATCACATCACAGCACCCTGCCCGGACGGAGAGGGCGGCGCACGTTCGATGAAGGCTGCAATCGAGGACGCAGGACTTACCCCCGCAGATGTTGATTATATCAACGCACACGGCACCTCAACCCACATGAACGACGCATGCGAGACC
>R05__coassemble_1444_pt1 | contig 8844 bp, 7 predicted proteins | sample R05__metabat2_high_PE_036 | metagenome-assembled genome bin R05
GCTATAAACATCTGACCCCCATAAAGGAGAAACTTATGAAGGGAAAAATGGAAAATAAATACGGCAAGGTCCTTATTCAGCCCGATGTCATCGCTACCTACGCAGGCAGCGTTGCTGTTGAACTCCCCGGAATTGTGGGAATGACCTCCCTCAACATCCAGGACGGTATTGCCCGCCTTCTTAGGAAGGAGCATATTACCCGGGGCGTTAAGGTTGACATTGATGACCAGAACTGCATTACTCTTGAATTTCATGTTGTTGTTGCATACGGAAGCGGTATCATGACCGTCTGCGACAATCTTATTGATTCCGTTAAATATAAGGTTGCTGCATTCACCGGCATGACTGTCAAATATGTTGATGTCATCGTTGAAGGCGTAAAGGTAATTGATTAGGAGGAATTATGAGCAGTAAATCAATTTCCGGCGAGCTTTTAATGAAGATGTTCATTGCCGGTGCTAAAAATCTTGAAGCAAAAAAAGAATGGATCAACGAATTGAATGTTTTCCCGGTACCTGACGGTGACACCGGTACAAACATGACAATGACCATCATCTCCGCAGCGGAAATGGTTGCCGCTGTTCCCGAGGTGAACTTAAAGACCATTTCAAAGGCAATGTCAAGCGGTTCCCTTCGCGGCGCCCGCGGAAACTCCGGCGTTATTTTATCCCAGCTCATCCGAGGCTTCTCAAAGGTCATGGGTGAAAATGAGGAGGCGGATGTTCTCGTACTTTCAGAGGCATGCCAGAAGGCCGTTGAGACCGCATATAAGGCAGTTATGAAGCCCAAGGAGGGAACTATCCTTACAGTTGCCCGGGGCATTGCGGACCGTGCTGCCGCCCTCATGGACGAAACAGACGATCCCGAATTCTTCATTAACGAATGTATCAAAGAAGGCGAGCGTGTCCTTTCAAAGACTCCCGATATGCTCCCTGTTCTCAAGCAGGCAGGTGTTGTGGATTCCGGCGGACAGGGCCTTATGGAATTCTTAAAGGGCGCAAGGGATGCCTTCCTCGGCAAGGAGGTTGACCTTGAAATCGACGCAAAGCGCATGCCCACATCCACTGCCGTAAAGACCGACGCTTCCGCTGAAGAGGAAATAAAATTCGGTTACTGTACCGAGTTTATTATCAATATCGACAAGCCCCTCACCGAAAAGGAGGAGCTTGAATACAAGTCCTTCCTGGAGTCAATCGGTGATTCAATCGTTGTTGTTGCGGATGATGATCTTGTTAAGACACACGTCCACACGAATCATCCCGGTCAGGCAATCGAGAAGGCCTTAACCCTCGGTTCTTTATCCCGCATGAAAATCGACAACATGCGCGAGGAGCACAACGAGCGTCTTATTAAGCAGGCTGAGCTTGAGGCTCAAGCTAAGGCTTCCGGCGCAGCAAAAGAGGACGGGGAGCAGAAAACACCTTCAGAGCCCCCCAAGGAGTTCGGCTTTGTAAGCGTCAGCGTTGGTGAGGGCCTTTCCGAGATTTTCGATTCCCTTGGTGTCGATCATATCATCGAGGGCGGTCAGACCATGAATCCCTCCACCGATGATATCCTTACCGCTGCGGAAAACGTGAATGCGAAAACAGTATTCGTTCTTCCCAACAACAAGAACATTATCCTTGCCGCAAATCAGGCTGCTGCCATCTGCGAGGACAAGAAGCTTATCGTAATCCCCAGCAAGACCATTCCCCAGGGAATTTCAGCTCTTGTAAATTATATGCCCGACTCTTCCTGCGAGGAGAACGAGGCCAATATGAACGAAGGCCTTTCATATGTCAAGACCGGACAGGTAACTTACGCAGTGCGTGATACAGAAATCGACGGCCATGTTATCACAAAGGGCGATTACATGGGCATCGGCGATGAGGGAATTATCTCCGTTGAGAAGGATCTTGAGGACTGCGCCGTTGCCCTTGCAGAGGGCATGGTTGACGAGGAGAGCGGCCTTATTTCCGTATATTACGGAGAGGACGTCAAGGAAGGCGCTGCCGAGAAGCTTGTGGCTAAACTCAAGGAAAAATACGAAGGCCTTGAAATCGAGCTTTCATCCGGCGGACAGCCCGTATATAACTATATAGTTTCCGTGGAGTAAAATTTGAATTTTAATGATCCTATCGGTTCCCGGAAGGGAATAGGCGAAAAAACAAAGACTCTTCTTGAAAAAACAGGAGTATTCACCGTTGGTGACATACTCCTTTATTTTCCGCGCACATATGTTGAATATCCGGCCCTGTCACTGGTTTCAGAAATCAAATCCGCCGGAACCTACGGAGTGCTTATTACGCCCCACAGAAGCCCTGTTACAAAAAGCGGAAGGCGCATGCCCGTTACTCTTCTTAACGAAAATATCGACGGGGTGAATTTTTCCGCAATCTGGTTCCGCAGCCCCTATATTTCAAAAACAATAAAGGCGAATCTTCCTGTTGTGCTTTTCGGCAAAGCCTATGTGGACGGGGACTGCGTGCGAATGGAAATGCCGAAAATTTTTTCCGTGGAGGAATACAAGGCAAAGCGTTCTTCTCTACAGCCCGTTTACAGCCTTGTGGCGGGACTTACGAACAACCTCATCGCAAAAACCCTGAAGGTGATTTTCGATGATATTGATGAGAATTTTGATTTTCCTGTGAGCCCGGGAAGCGAAAGAAGCCACGGGGAAATCCTCTCTGCCTTCAAAGAGATGCACTTTCCCGGCAGCATTGAAAGCCTTTCTAAGGCACGCTCACTTTTTGTATATGACGAATTTTTCTGGTTTATTCTCCAGATGAAATTCGGCAAGGCAAAGACCTATGCGGACAACGGCCTTGTCATGAAGGAACCCTGCGTTTCGGATTATTTTAAGAAACTGCCTTATACACTCACCGGCGCCCAGCTTCGGACTCTTGATATGATCCTTAAGTCTGTAAGGGGCGAATGCCTGTCCCAGCGCCTTATCCAGGGAGATGTGGGAAGCGGAAAGACGGCGGTTGCCTATTTTTCCATGCTCGATATGCATCTTAACGGTTATTCATCTGCAATTATGGCGCCCACGGAGGTGCTGGCAAACCAGCATTACGAAACCTTCTGCAGCATGAATGAGATGCTCGGCGTAGATGCAAAGGTGATTCTTCTTACAGGTTCCATGACTGCTGCCGAAAAGAAAAATGCAAAAAAACTTATAAAAGAAACCCCCGGTGCAATGATAATCGGAACCCATGCAATTTTCCAGGAGGGGGTTTGCTACAACAGTCTTGGCCTTGCCATTACCGATGAGCAGCACAGATTCGGCGTAAACCAGCGCCGTGCCCTGGCGGAAAAGGGGGACAGCGTCCACATCCTCGTCATGAGCGCAACCCCTATCCCGAGGACCCTTGCCATGATTCTTTACGGAGACATGGATATCTCGGTCATTGACGAGCTTCCCCCGGGACGTAAGCCCATCAAAAACGCAGTAATCGGCGAGGATGAACGGATGAAGGCCTACGGCTTTATTAAAAAACAGGTGGAAAAGGGACATCAGGCCTATGTTATCTGTCCCTTTGTTGAGGAGAGCGAGTCCATTTCCGGGGAGAACGTGGAGGATTACACCGGAAAGCTTCGGGAGATTTTCGATTCTTCGATAAAAATCGAGGCGCTTCACGGCAGAATGAAGCCCGCCGAAAAGAATGAAATCATGGACCGCTTTGCAAAAAACGAAACACAGATTCTTGTTTCCACCACGGTTATTGAGGTCGGAGTAAATGTTCCGAATGCAACTGTCATGATGATAGAAAACGCAAACAGATTCGGACTTGCGGCCCTTCATCAGCTTAGGGGGCGCGTCGGACGAGGCGCCGACGAATCCTACTGCATTATGATTGGGGACCTTTCGGATGCTAATGCAAAGAAAAGGCTTATGACTCTGCAAAAGAGCAATGACGGCTTTTTCATAGCCTCCGAGGACCTTAAGCTTCGGGGTCCCGGGGACTTTCTCGGAATCCGTCAGAGCGGTGATATGAGCTTTAAGATTGCGGATATTTATCAGGATGCGGAGGTTCTTACGAAAGCAGCCGGGGATGTTGACAGACTTCTTGCAATGGATGAGGAACTTACAGAGCATCCCGCCCTTAAGGAAAGACTTTTTGAGCTAAAAAAACGCCAGGCACTTATGCTGTAAAAAGGAGAGATTATGCCAAAGGATCCTGTTATGCTTTTAAGCTTTGTGAATATGAGACTTCGCGACAACGGCTACAGCCTTGAGGAGCTTTGCAAAAGCGAAGGTGAGGAAGTTTCGGAAGTTATAAAAAGGCTTGAGGCAATCGACTATCACTACGATGAAACCCAGAACAAATTTGTCTGATTAAGGAGTATTATGGCCTTCGACGGTACAATGGTTTCCGCACTCTGCGCGGAACTTACAAATACAATACAGGGGGACAGAATCTACAAGATTGCCCAGCCCGAGCCCTATGAGATAATTCTCACGATTAAGGGCGGCTGCGGCCAAAAGCGTCTTCTTATTTCCGCAAATCCCACCCTGCCCCTTCTTTACTTTACGGACACTAACAAGCCTTCGCCCATGAATGCGCCGAACTTTTGCATGGTCCTTAGAAAGCACATTTCAAACGGCAGGATCGTGTCCGTAGCACAGCCCTCCTTAGAGCGAATAATCATCCTTGAGGTTGAGCATCTTAATGAACTTGGGGATGTATGCCGCAAGAAGCTTATCTGCGAGCTCATGGGAAAATACAGCAATGTGATTTTCTGCGATGAGGATGGGACTGTAATTGATTCCCTAAAGCATGTTTCTTCAAATGTTTCAGGCCTTCGTGAGGTTTTACCCGGGCGGAAATATTTCCTCCCGGAGGAAATAAAAAAGCAGGATCCCTTTGAGGCGACAAGGGAATCCTTCATGACGGATATATTTAAAAAGCCAACCTCCGTTTCAAAGAGCCTTTGCGGCTGTTTTGCGGGAATGAGCATGGTAATGGCATCTGAACTTTGCTATGAGGCGGGAATCGACTCTGACGGCGCAACCGCAAGCATTTCGGAGGACAAAAGGGAAAGACTTTTTGACGCCTTTGAGGCCTACAGAAAAGCACTTTTGGAAAAAAGTTTTTCACCTGTCTGCATCTATGAGAAGGATGAAAAGACCCCTCATGAATTTTCGGCCCTGCCCCTTCATATGTACGGGGACCTTCCCATGCGGCCCTATGAGACTGTATCGGAGCTTCTTGAAAATTATTTCAGGGAGAAAAACCTCTCCACCAACATGAAACAGCGTTCTTCCGATCTTCGGAAGATTGTTGTAAATCTCATTGAAAGAACTTCCAAAAAGCTTGATCTTCAGCTCCGCCAGATGAGGGAAACGGAAAAAAAGGAAAACTGGAAAATAAACGGCGAGCTTCTTCTTGCCTACCAGCACAGCGTTCCTGAGGGGGCGAAGGAATTCACCTGTGATAATTATTACACCGGCGAAAAGACCACCATTCCTCTTGATCCCCAAAAGAGCGCCCTTGAAAACGCCAACCGGCTCTTTGACAAATATCAGAAGGCAAAAAGGACAGAGGAGGCCCTTGCTCTTCAGCTTGAGGAGACAAAAAATACCCTCTATCACCTTCAGACGATTGAGGTTTCAATCCTTACCTCAAAATCCGAGGCGGATCTTGCCCAGATAAAGGAGGAGATGGCAGAGGCGGGCTTCATAAAAAGAAAAGGTCCCCGTGGCAAAAAACAGGAGAAGACAAAACCCCTTCATTACATTTCCTCAGACGGCTATCACATATACGTTGGCAAAAACAATTACCAGAATGAGGAGATTACCTTCAAAATGGCCACAGGCAACGACTGGTGGTTCCACGCAAAGAAAATTCCCGGCTCACATGTTATTGTAAAGACCAACAACGAGGAAATTCCGGACAGAACCTTCAACGAGGCTGCTGCCCTTGCGGCCCACTATTCAAAGGCAGCCATGGACGGGGGCAAGGTTGAGGTGGATTACGTCAGAAAGAAGGAAATTAAGAAGACTCCCGGAACACCCGCAGGCTTTGTAATTTACTACACAAATTATTCCATGATGGCGGACTGCGATATCTCCGGAATCGAGGAGGTTAAGCAGTAATCCCTTTTATTGACTAAATCACTTTAATAATATATAATCTATTAGTTAAAATGTTGGATTTATCAATAAATCCGGCATTTACACTGGAGAAGAAAACAAAACAATTGATCCGGGGGATATATGATACAGTCTATGACCGGCTACGGAAAGGGAACCGCCGACTTTACGGGAGGCAAGGTTACCGTTGAGCTTAAATCCGTAAACAGCCGATATCTTGACCTTAATATTAAGGCACCGAAAAAACTTGCATTCCTTGAAAATGACATTCGCGCATTCATCAAGGACAACATACTGCGCGGCAAGATGGACGTCTTTGTCATGCTTCAGCAGGACGAGAACGAGGCCTTCAGCCTTAAGTACAACAGCGAAGTCGCAAAGGCCTACTATGAAAACCTTAAGCTCATGTCAGAGGAGCTTGGAATCGACGGCACCGTAAGGGCTCTCGATATTTCCCGTTTCCCTGAGGTGTTCACAACCGAGGAAACAGAGGACGACGAGGAACTCCTTCGCACAAATGTTATTGCGGCGCTTTCCGGCGCAGTGACTGCCTTCAAGGAAAGCCGTAGGACCGAGGGCGAGAAGCTCAGGGAGGACCTTCTTTCAAAGCTTGAGGACATGAAGGGGTATGTTGCCTTTATCGAGGAAAAGAGCCCCGAAATCGTTGAAAATTACAAGCTTAAGCTTCGGGAAAAGATAAATGAACTCCTTGACGAAACAGGCGCTCCCGCAGATGATGCCCGCTTCGCAATGGAGGTTACAATGTACGCAGACAAGGTTTGCGTTGATGAAGAAATCGTCCGCCTTAAAACACACATCGACCACGTTCGCATGGTGCTTGAAAGCGGTGATGATATTGGCAAGAAACTTGATTTTCTTGCCCAGGAAATGAACAGAGAATCCAACACTATCCTTTCAAAATGTCAGAACACCGATATTTCCAACATGGGTATCAGCCTTAAGACAACAATCGAAAAGATTCGTGAACAGATTCAGAATATTGAATAGAAAAGGAGATTCAAAATGCTTCATCCCTCTTATGCAGAACTTATGGACGTCGTAAACAACAACGAGTACAACAACGGCGAGGAGCCCATGGTAAACAGCCGTTACAGCATCGTTATCGCTACTGCAAAGCGCGCACGCCAGCTCGTTGACCACTTCCCCACCGAGGAGGACGTTGAGACAAGAAAGCCCCTCTCTGTTGCAGTGGACGAGCTTTACAAGGGCTCTGTTAAGATTGTTACCGAAGAGGAAAATCTTACTGAGGACTAATACATGAACGTATTTTTTGTATCCTTAGGATGTGACAAAAATCTTGTGGACAGCGAGCATATGCTTGCTGTCCTTTCTGAAAATGGGGCAAAAATCGTCGACGACGAGCATGAGGCCGACGTCATCGTCATAAACACCTGCAGCTTCATCCTCGACGCGAAGGAGGAGAGCATCAATACCATCATCGAGATGGCGGAGATGAAAAAATCCGGAAAATGCAAGGTCCTTGTGGTGACAGGCTGCCTTGCCCAGCGCTATGAGGACGAAATAAAGGCCCAGCTTCCCGAGGTTGATGTCATCCTGGGAATAAACGGCATCGAGGAAATTTTTGCCGTCGCAAATGAGGCCCTTTCAACGGGAAAGCCTGTATATGAGGTTTTTGAACCCGCCGGACTTCCCGACACCTCTGCCGGCCGCATTGTTACAACCGGTGGACATTATGCCTATCTTAAAATTGCAGAGGGGTGCGATAAGCACTGTACCTACTGCGCAATCCCCTCCATCCGCGGAAAATACCGTTCGGTCGTCATGGAGGAACTTGTGGCTGAGGCAAAAAATCTTGCGGAGAGCGGCGTTAAGGAGCTTATTCTCGTCGCCCAGGAAACCACGGTTTACGGCACGGACATCTATGGCAAAAAGAAACTTCCGGAGCTTGTGAACAGGCTTTCCGAAATCGACGGAATAGAGTGGATCAGAATCCTTTACTGTTATCCGGAGGAAATCGACGAGGCCTTCGTTGATATGATGGCAAATAACAAAAAGGTCTGTCATTACATCGACATGCCGATTCAGCACTGCAGCAACGAAATTCTCGGAAGAATGGGACGCCGCACCTCAAAGGCCGACATTCTCGAGAAAATCGCCATGCTTCGCTCGGCCATGCCGGACATTGCAATCCGCACCTCCCTTATTTGCGGTTTCCCCGGGGAAACCAAAAGCCAGCACAAGGAGATGCTTGACTTCGTAAAAAAGGTTTCCTTCGACAGGCTTGGTGTTTTCACCTATTCCCAGGAGGAAAACACCCCTGCCGCATCCTTTAAAAACCAGGTCTGGAATTCAACCAAAAAGCGCCGCCGGGATGCCATCATGAAACTTCAGGAACAGCTTATGATTGAAAAGTGCAATGAGCTTAAGGACAGCGAGGTAATGTGCTTTATAGAGGGCGAAATTCCCGCTGACAATGTTTATGTCGGCAGAACCTTCCGGGATGCCCCTGACGTTGACGGACTTATTTTCATCGATAGAACAGTCCCGCTTATGAGCGGCGATATTGTGAAATGCCGCATCAAAGGTGCCAAAGGCATCGACCTTTTAGGAGAAATCATATGAACCTTCCCAACAAACTCACATTATCAAGAGTGATTCTTGTGCCGGTTTTCGTGGTGCTGCTTATGTGCCCCTTTGTTCCCTTCGGAAACCTCTGGGCTCTTCTTGTTTTTGCAGTTGCATCAGTCACCGATCTTCTTGACGGAAAAATCGCCAGAAAATACAAC
>R05__coassemble_1462_pt1 | contig 8748 bp, 4 predicted proteins | sample R05__metabat2_high_PE_036 | metagenome-assembled genome bin R05
ACAAACTCATGACCGAGGGTAACGAGGATTACAGCAGCGGCGAAAAGTACTTCAAAAAGAAGCTTTCCGACTTCATCGATTACAATAACAAGAACAACGTAGGTATGGAAATTACCCTTAAGACAAAGGACAACGGCAATACCTATTACGACTACGATTACAACGAGTGCGTCAAGAAGTACAAGGAGTACCTTGAGGACAAGGAAAAGGATTACCTTGAAAAGATTGACGAGGCTGAGGATAAGCTTACAAGCGCCACCAACAGCAACACCGTGTCAGGAATGCAGGCTGCAATCGACAACAAGAAGAATGCCAAAACCCTCAAGGATGCCCAGGAAGATCTTGCGGAGACTGTTGTAAAGGCTCCCATTTCAGGCTACGTTACCTCAATTAACGTTGAGGAAGGCGATACGGTATTCAGCTCAGACAATAGCCAGACCACCCTCTGTGTTATCCAGGATACAAGCAGCTTCAAGATTACCGGAAGCGTAGATGAGTACGATATTGCAAAAATTGAGAAGGATCAGACCGCATATGTGAAGTTCGACTGCACCGATGATGAGAAATTCGAGGCAAAGGTCACCTTCGTTGCGCCTACTCCCGATTCAACCACTTCAAGCACAAGCGGCAGTTCATCGTCATCATCCACAATGAGCTCATCAAGCTCATCTTCATCTGATTATGAGATTGAGCTCGATCTTCTTTCAACTGATGACAGACTTCGTGTTGGCATGACCGCAAAGACAAGTATTGTCCTTGACAGCGCAGATGGCGCACTTGCGGTTCCCTACAGCTGCATCAGCACCGCACCTGACGGAAACAACTACGTAACCGTCATAAACGATGACGGCTCAACCAAGCGCGTTCAGGTTGAGGTTGGTTTCAAGAGCGATTACTATGAGGAAATCACAGGTGACGGCATCGAGGAAGGCACAAAGCTTTCAGGCACTGCCACTGACGGCGTTGACGGCGAGTTTGCCGAGTCGGATGACAGCTCAGGCAATGGCATGGGCGGTCCCGGCGGCATGGGCGGCCCCGGCGGCGGTATGGGCGGCGGTCCCAGGTAATAGCTTAGGAGGTTAGTATGGAAGGTAATACCATGCTTGAGCTTCAGGAAATCCGCAAAAGTTATTTCATTGGAACACCCAACGAGTTTGAGGTCCTTCACGGAATCAATCTTAAGGTTGAGAAGGGAGAATTTCTCGGTATTGTCGGTGCATCCGGCTCCGGAAAATCCACCATCATGAACATAATCGGCGCTTTAGACAAGCCCACCTCGGGCGGCTACATCCTGGACGATGTGGACATTATGAGCGCTAAGGATGCGAAGCTTTCAGCAATCAGAAATAAAAAAATAGGATTCGTTTTCCAGACCTACAATCTTATTGCACGAACCAACGCAATCAAGAATGTGGCACTCCCCATGCTTTATGCGGGAGTTTCCACCTCAGAGCGTACGGAGCGCGCAAAGGAACTTCTCATTCAGGTAGGAATGGAATCGCGAATGAATCATACACCGGATGAGCTTTCCGGTGGTCAGAAACAGCGTGTTGCCATAGCAAGAGCCATGGCAAACGATCCGGCAATCATCCTTGCGGATGAGCCCACAGGTGCGCTTGATTCAAAAACCGGACGACTCATCATGGACATATTCCACAGGCTTCACGAGGAGCAGGGAAAGACAATTATTCTCATTACCCACGCCCCCGAGCTTGCTGCGGAATGCCAGCGTGTCATCACCCTGAGCGATGGCTCCATAATTTCAGAAGGGAGGGGAGAAAATGCTCGTTCTTGAAAATATTCTTCTCGCCCTGAGCGGACTTCGTTCTAACCTTATGCGAAGCCTCCTCACCATGCTCGGTATCATTATCGGTATTGCATCCGTTATTGCGATTATGACAGTAGGTAATTCCATGTCCACATCCATAAACAACGAGCTGCAGTCCATGGGCGCAAACGACCTTACAGTCTCTGTCACAAGTAAAAGCAGCGACGAAGAGGACTGGGGCTTTGGCGGTCCCGGCGGCGGTGGCGGTGGTGGCTTCTCCTGGAGCGGTAATATTTCCCGCAAACAGAGCACCGATGATAATGTCACCGATGAAATGCTTGAGGAATTTGAGGAGGAATTTGCAGACCGCATAGACGGAATCAAGATGGAGGAAAAGGTAGGAGAGGGTACTCTCGAGTCAGGAGATAATGAGGGCTACTGCTCAATTACCGGAGTCTCCCAGACCAGTGCGGAGGCTGACAAACTTGGCCCCGAATACGACCGCGACGAGGACGAGGAATGGCTTTGCGGACGCGGCTTTACAGACCAGGATTTCGAGGAAGGAAGAAAGGTCTGCATCGTCGAGGATGCCATGCTGATGGATGCCTATGGCTCTGATTTCGATGATTACGAGTCATTGCTCGGTCAGCCTATTGATTTTAATGTAAATGGCAATTACGTCACCTTCACAGTCATCGGAATCATGCACTATGACACCTCATGGCTTGGAGATAATTACGACACATCGGTAGTTACCGACTGCTATATTCCCTATCTTGCGGCAAGAGAGGTAAATCATACCACAGGCGACGGCTACAGTTCCTTCAGCGTAGTAGGTAAGACAGAGGTGGACCTTGATGTTCTTACAGACGAAATTGAGGCCTTCTTTGAGCCCTACTATTACGCCAACAACTTCTATACCATAAACGTATCGGACAACAGGGATATCCTTTCTTCAATTACATCAATGATGACAACCATTTCCGTTGCCCTTTCCGTAATCGCAGGAATCTCGCTTCTGGTTGGCGGTATCGGCGTTATGAACATCATGCTTGTTTCAATCACCGAGCGAACCAAGGAAATCGGTACCCGTAAAGCCCTTGGCGCGACAAACGGTTCAATCAGGCTCCAGTTCATCATGGAATCGATTGTAATCTGCATCATCGGCGGAATTATCGGTATTATTCTTGGTATCATTATGGCGGTAATTGCGGTGCATTTCATGGATTACACCCCCGCAATTTCACTGCTCAGTATCATTATCGCGGTGGGATTTTCTTCCGCAATCGGCCTGTTCTTCGGATACTATCCCGCAAACAAGGCTGCAAAGCTCAACCCGATTGACGCATTGCGTTACGAGTAAAGCATTGAAAGGTTTAATAATCAGAGCATCATTTTCCTCATCGTTTCCCTGCTCTGAATATTACAAATTATTAGCACTCATTTTAAATGAGTGCTAATTTTTTATTGACTTTTAGTTATCGTGGGTATAATATTATCTATGTTGGCGTGAGCGCCAGTGTCTGATTAGTAAAGTAAAGGAATGCCGCAAGGCAGTAAAGGAGTGATATATATGGCAGCAAAACATGGAAATCTTTCAATTGACAGCGAGAATATTTTCCCGATTATCAAAAAGTGGATGTATTCCGACCACGATATTTTTTACCGTGAGCTCGTATCAAACGGATGCGATGCAATCACCAAGCTAAAAAAGCTTGATATGATGGGAGAGTACACCCTTCCCGAGGGCTTCAAGCCCAAAATGACCGTCACCGTGGACCCGGAGAAAAAGACTCTGACCTTCGAGGACAACGGACTTGGAATGACCGAAAACGAGGTTGAGGAGTACATTAACCAGATTGCTTTCTCAGGCGCCACGGACTTCCTCGAAAAATACAAGGACAAGGCAAATGACGACCAGATTATCGGCCATTTCGGACTTGTATTTTATTCCGCATTTATGGTAGCGGACGAGGTTCACATCGACACCCTTTCATGGCAGAAGGACGCAAAGCCTGTTCACTGGGAGTGCGACGGAGGCACCGAGTTTGACATGACAGAGGGCAGTAAGGACGGAGTTGGAACAAAGATTACCCTCTTCCTTAACGAGGACTGCCTTGAGTTTGCAAACGAGTACCGCGCAAGGGAAATCCTTCAGAAGTACTGCTCGTTCATGCCTACGGAAATCTACCTTGTAAAGGCAAATGCCGAGACTGAGTACGAGACCATCGACGAGGCTGACATTAAGGAAACCGACGAGGTTATCGAGCACATCGTCGAGGAGGAAAAGAAGGATGACAAGGGCGAGGTTATCTCTCCCGAGAAAAAGAAGGCTAAGATTGTTAAACGCCCCGTGCCCTTAAATGACACCAATCCCCTCTGGACAAAATCTCCTTCGGAGTGCTCCGAGGACGACTACAAGGACTTCTACAGAAAGGTCTTCAACGATTACAAGGAGCCCCTCTTCTGGGTACACCTTAACATGGATTACCCCTTCAACTTAAAGGGTATCATCTACTTCCCCAAGATCAACACCGAGTACGACTCAATCGAGGGAACCATCAAACTCTACAACAACCAGGTCTTTGTTGCGGACAACATCAAGGAGGTTATTCCGGAGTATTTCATGCTTCTTAAGGGCGTGATTGACTGTCCTGACCTTCCCCTTAATGTTTCCCGTTCTGCCCTCCAGAACGACGGCTTTGTCACCAAGATCCAGGACTACATCTCAAAGAAGCTTGCAGACAAGCTCACCGGCATGTGCAAGACCGAGAAGGAAAGCTACGAGAAGTACTGGGATGACATCAGCCCCTTCATCAAGTACGGCTGCCTGAAGGACGGAAAGTTCTGCGACAAGATGAACGACTACATCCTCTTCAAGGACATTAACGATAAGTATCAGACTCTTCCCGAGTGGATCGAAAAACCCGCTGAGGCTGAAAAGGAGCCCGAGGTTCTCGACGAGAACGGCAAGGTAATCGAGAAGACCGAGGAGGAAGCGCCCAAGAAGACCATCTACTACGTTACGGATCTTCAGCAGCAGGGCCAGTATGTCAAGATGTTCAAGGAGCAGGGCATGAACGCCGTTGTTCTCGACCATAACATCGACACATCCTTCATCAGCCAGCTTGAGGCAAGAAATGAGAATTATAAGTTCCTCCGCATCGATTCCGACGTAACCGACGCGCTCAAGGATGAGGAGGGCGAGGACGTTACCGAGGCTACAGAGACCCTCTCAGACATCTTCACAAAGGCCATAGGCCGTGAGATCAAGGTGGTTGTTGAAAACCTTAAGGACAGGAACGTGGCCTCAATGATGACCCAGTCAGAGGAATCACGCCGTATGCAGGACATGATGAAGATGTACGGCATGGCCGGCATGGGTATGGGCGGAGAGGATCTGACCCTTATACTTAACAACAACAACGAGCTTGTTCAGTACATCATGCAGCACAAGCGTTCAAAGAACGTTCCTGTGTTCGCACGCCAGCTTTATGACCTTGCCCTCATCTCAAACCAGCCCCTTGACCCTGAGTCAATGGCAGCCTTTGTGGCACGAAGCAACGAAATCATGCTGATGCTTGCAAATAAATAAGATGAACGCCGAGGCAATAGCGCGTTATTTTGATCAATTAAAAAGCAAAGAAATTTATATATGGGGAAGCGGTAAGTATTTTCGAAATCATACGCTTCCCTTTTTGCGTGCCGCAGGACTTTCGGACAATTTCAGGGGACATGTTGACAAAGCGGATTTAATGGGGCTTAAGGCTGAAAATGCTTTTGTAATAATTGCCGTTAGGGGCTACAGGGAAATCCTCTTACAGCTGCAGGGGAACGAGGGCCTTGCAAGGCTTAATGCGGTCCCCTCCTTATATCTTGAGGCGCTGCATGAGGATATGCTGATGCTTACGGCAAAAAAGCCTCCTAAGGATTTCAGAAAGAATAAGGAAATAACCATACCGAAGATTATCCATACATTCTGGTTTTCCGGGCTTCCTTCGGGGGATGAAAATTCCCTTCCGGAAAGGTACCGCAGGTGCCTTGCGTCCTGGAGAAAGTACGCCCCTGATTTTGAGATTAAAATCTGGAATCGGCAAAGCTATCAGGCAAAGAATTGTCTTTTCTATGAACAGGCCCTTGAGAGAGAATGCTGGGCCTTTGCTTCAGATTATGCCAGGGCTGATGTATTAAGGCGCTTTGGAGGCGTATATATGGATCTTGACGTTGAAATGTTAAGACCCATAGATGACCTTCTTTATAACGATGCTTACATGAGCTTTGAATCCTTAGGGCGCATTGAATGCGGATCGGGAATGGGAGCAAAAGCCGGCAACAGGATTCTGGATGAGATTTGCAAAGATTACGAGAGCAGGCCCTTTGTAAAGGAGGATGGAAGCCTTGACATATCCACCTGTCCGGTCAGGTTCACAAATGTAATAGAAAAGCACGGACTTATAAAAAACGGCGGTTTCCAGATGGTCGGGGACATTACGGTCTATCCTTTTGAATATCTTACGGGAAAGAGCTTTGATACGGGAATCATCTACTCATCGGATATCTCCTACACCCTGCATCATCACCACGGAAGCTGGGTGCCGGAAAACACCCTGCATTCCATGGAGGAGCGGTATGAGGAAATCGGAAGCTTTGTGAGAGCAAGGGTGATATAAAAAACAATTGTAAACTGTATGAATGATAAAAAAAGAGGAAATCATCATCTGATGATTTCCTCTTTTGATTATGAAACGAAATTTATGCATCTTCCTTGATCCGCTTATTTGCGGTGGAAAGCATGAGCTTGATACGGTTGAGCTGGTTGACCTCGGATGCGCCCGGATCGAAGTCGATGGCAACGATGTTGGCCTCCGGGAAGGTGTGGCGCAGGTTTTTGATAACGCCCTTTCCGACGATATGGTTGGGAAGGCAGCCGAAGGGCTGGCAGCATACAATGTTGGGAGCGCCTGCGTGGATGAGCTCGACCATCTCACCTGTAAGGAACCAGCCCTCGCCGGTCTGGTTGCCAAGTGAAACCACCTGCTTTGCGGCCTCGGCAGTCTGCTCGATGCGGCAGGGGGGATAGAAGTGCTGGCTCTTTTTGAGAGCATCAACGGCGGGCTTTCTGAACCATTCAATAAGATTTATGCCCATGTTTGCAATCCGCCATTTGCTCTTTGCAAGTCCTAGGTGCTCATACTTAAACTTCTGGTTGTAGAAGCAGTAGAGCAAAAAGTCGATAAGATCCGGAGATACGGCTTCTGCGCCCTCTGCCTCAAGAAGGTCAACAAGGTGGTTGTTTACTACGGGCGCATACTTTACGAAAATTTCGCCGACGATTCCGACCCTGGGCTTTTTAACATCAAGGCGCTCGATTGCGTCAAAGTCTTCAACAATCTGGCGGCACATCTTTTTGAAGGTTCTGTGTGAGGGAGCATGCTTTCCGCTGAGAAAGTAGATGATGCGGCTCTTCCAGAGGGCATGTACATTGTCGGTTGAACCCTTGACAGCCTCATAGGGGCGGGTCGCATATATACATCTCATGAAAATGTCACCGAAGATAACTGCATACATGCTGCTCTGCACAAGCTTCTTTGAAAGCTTAAAGCCCGGATTTGCTTCAAGTCCCGAAAGGTTCAGGGAGATGACGGGAATCTGGGACTGACCTGCCTTTGCAAGGGCACGTCTTATGAAGTTAATGTAGTTTGTGGCGCGGCAGCCTCCGCCGGTCTGGGTCATGATGATGGCAAATTTGTTAAGGTCATATTTGCCTGAGAGAACGGTCTCCATAATCTGGCCCACAACCGCAAGAGAGGGATAGCAGGCGTCGTTGTTTACATACTTAAGACCAAGGTCCACATAGCCTCTGTCGGACTCGTCAAAGACCACCAGATTGTAGCCGTTTGAATTGAATACAGGGGCAAGAAGGTCGAAGTGGAGAGGCGACATCTGGGGACAGAGAATGGTATAGTTCTTTCTCATTTCCTCGGTGAAGACAACGCGCTCGTAGGCAGCGGACTTAATGACGCGTTCCCTGCCCTGCTTCTCGCGGATTCTGATTGCGGAGAGAAGAGAGCGGATACGGATTCTTGCGGCACCGAGGTTGTTTACCTCATCAATCTTAAGGCAGGTGTAAATCTTGCCTGAGCCGCTTAAGATGTCATTTACCTGGTCGGTTGTAACGGCGTCGAGGCCGCAGCCGAAGGAGTTGAGCTGGATAAGATCAAGGTCGTCGCGGGTCTTGACATAGTCAGCTGCCGCATAAAGCCTTGAGTGGTACATCCACTGGTCGCTTACAATAAGGGGCCTGTCGATATGGGCAAGATGTGCAACCGAATCCTCGGTCAGTACGGCGATGCCGTAGGAGGTGATAAGCTCCGGGATGCCGTGGTTTATCTCGGGGTCCACATGGTAGGGGCGTCCGGCAAGAACGATGCCTCTGCCCTTGTTTTCCTCGATGTAGCGGAGGGTTTCCTCGCCCTTCTGCTGGATCAGTTTTTTGCATTTTGCAAGTTCTTCATAGCCTTTGTCAACGGCAGCCTTTACAGCGGATGCGGAGATGCCGAAGGCAGCCTCAAGATCCCTGCAAAGACCTTCCTTCACGGAATCCGGATGGGCAAGGTTCATGAAGGGATTGATGAGCTTTACCTCGCCGCGGGTAATGGAATCCACGTTGTTTTTGATATTCTCGGGATATGAGGTTACGATGGGACAGTTGTAGTGGTTGCCCGCATCGGGAAACTCGTTGCGCTCGTAGGGGATGCAGGGATAGAAGATTGCATCCACACCCTCCTTGATAAGCCATTCAATGTGGCCATGGGCAAGCTTTGCGGGATAGCACTCGGACTCCGAGGGGATTGATTCGATGCCGAGCTCGTAAATCTTGCGGGTTGAAGAGGGAGAGAGCTTTACGGAGAATCCAAGCTCCTTAAAGAAAACGGCCCAGGAGGGGAAGTTTTCATACATGTTAAGGACGCGGGGAATAC
>R05__coassemble_1497_pt1 | contig 8626 bp, 6 predicted proteins | sample R05__metabat2_high_PE_036 | metagenome-assembled genome bin R05
ATATTTGTTCGCATAATCAAAGGCTCCGGTTACAGGCACAGCCTCCACAACGGGAAGAACCCTGTCCCCGAGAATTCCAACAGTGAACTCCCGTCCCTTGATGAAACTTTCAACAACCACGTTATCATCACAAAAGAAGCCGTTCTCAAGGGCTTTCTCATAGTCCTTTATGTCATTTACAATGGACATGCCGATTGAAGAGCCGCCGCTTGCGGGCTTTACAACACAGGGGATGGGAGGCGTAACCTTTTTGTACTCCCCACTCTTCCACTGGTCGATTTTAATGCCGAAGCCCTCGGGGCAGGGAACGCCATTGGCTGCAAACATCTTCTTTGTGATGGTTTTGTCCATGCTCATGGCGCAGCTTAAGTAATCGCTTCCTGTATACTTTACGCCGAGAAGATCAAGGGCAGCCTGAATCTTTCCGTTCTCCCCATTCTCGCCGTGAAGTCCCATGACAACAACATCTGCCGCCCTGCAGAGGGCAAGCACGTTAGGTCCGAAAAATACCGGGGACTGATCCTTGCGGCTCCTTCTTATGGCCTCAAGGTCGGGGGCCTCCTTCGGAATGTCGGGAGCCTCGCAGCTCACCTCCATATCACGCTCAAAGAAGCCGCTGACGTCCATCTCCTCATCGCCGTAGCCCATAAAAACATCCACAAGAATTGCCTTATGTCCAAGCTCGCGGTAGGCCTTCGCCATGCCGTCTCCGGTCTTGAATGAAACGTCTCTCTCGGTGGAAAGTCCACCTGTAAGCACTACTATGTTCATGATTTTCCTCTTTTCTGTATATTGTTTTGCGGCCACTCCACATCACCTATGCCTGATTGGCGGTCGACGCCACAACGGCTTTGTCCCTCGCTAAACGTTCAGCTCGTTATTTCACTATGTCGCTCATGCTTTGCCGTCTGGGGTCGCTCTCCTCGGCATCCATGCCTCGTGTTCGCGTCAAAATGGCGTCCGTGCCATTTTGACCCCATCCGGCTGTGCATTTCGCGAAGTGAAATATACTCGCCTCACTTAATCGCTCGGGGACAAACCGTATGCTGTCGCCGACCGCCGCGTCAGTATGATGCGTATCAGGCCACGAGCACATTCACCTATGCACGAACGATTTAGCCGACGAGCCTGATTTCACTTGGCGAAATGCGCCAGCTATGTGGGGGTAAAATGACAAGGATGTCATTTTAGCCGATATCAAAGTGCATGGATGCCGGTTATCGGCGGCCCCCACATAGCAAGCATGAGCTTAGTGAAATGGCGTTGGAGGCGACTAGTGAGGCATAGGTGATGTGACGTGGCCTAAAGCATTATGTCAGCGCGGCGCCGCCAATTGCCTTAATACTACGCCTTTTGCGTACATTTCGCAACACCGCCGCATCATTCCCCGGCGTAACTGTATTCGCTGCCACTAAGCTCGTCGGCGTAGCGGATGACGCCCTGGGCGATTCCCTTTGCCATGGACTCCTGGAAGGAGTTGGACTTAAGGTCCTTGGCATCCCCGTCATTTGACATGTAGCCCATCTCCACAAGAACTGCGGGGGCTGCGGTGTAATTGAGGACGAAGAAGTCCGCCTTGAGGGTGCCCCGGACCTTGATGGGAACGTTTGAGGAGATTGCTCCGGCCATGACACCTGCGAAGATGTCGCCGTCGGCACTCTGCTTCATGTAGTAAACCTCGGTGCCGGAAATGTCCTCGCTGTCCTCATTGTAGTTGCAGTGAAGACTGACGAAAATGTCCGCATTGTTGATGTTTGAAATGTAGACCCGGTCCTGGAGGGAGGTTGTGGCATCAAGGGTTCTCGTCATGACCACGTTGAAGCCCTGTTTTTCGAGAATGGAAGCCGTCTTCTTGGCAACGGCAAGGTTTATGTCCTTCTCGAGGGTGCCGTCCTTTGCGGAGGTACCCACGTCATCGCCTCCGTGGCCTGCGTCAATGACGACTGTCAGCGCATCCTCGGGAAGCTCTTCCTCCTCGCCGAAATCAAAGGAAAAAATGTGCTTTTTTCCCTGAGACATGGCGCCAAGGAGAAGAAAAAGAGCAATCAGTATCATCATGAGAAGTGAGAGTACCGATGCCATCATAATAAGTTTTTTCTTCTGTCTTTTGCCCATAAATAGCATTTATCAAAAAATCCCGCCCAGACAGGCGGGATTTGTATCTGATGGTAAGTGATTAGTCCTCGATGAACTGATCGTGTACTGCGCGGAGTGCCTTGTCAGCATCCTGCTCTGCAATGAGGACTGTGATGCGGATCTCTGAGGTTGAAATCATGTTGATGTTAACACCCACATTGTTGAGGGCCTCGAACATCTTGTAGGCAACGCCTGAGTGACTCTGCATGCCGGCGCCTACAACTGAAACCTTTGCAACTGCATCGCTGGTCTCGATTGACTTGTACTTGAGAGATCCCTTGTTCTCCTCAAGAGCTGCAACAACCATGGGAAGATCATCGCGGGGTACGGTGAAGGAAATGTCCTTCTCACCGTCACGTCCGATTGACTGAAGAATCATATCAACATTTGCATTTGTCTTCGCAATGCTGTTGAATACCTTGAATGCAACACCGGGCTCATCCTTAAGACCGACAAGTGCAACACGACCTACATTTTTATCTGCGGCAACACCGCTAACGAGCATACTTTCCACGTTTGCTACCTCCTTCACAACAGTACCTTCTGCATTATTAAGGCTGGAACGAACTACCAGCTGAACACCGTATTTTTTAGCGAGCTCCACTGAACGGTTGTGGAGAACCTTTGCGCCGAGAGTTGCAAGCTCGAGCATCTCGTCGTAGCTGACCTCGCTCATCTTCTTTGCGTTGGGAACAACTCTGGGGTCTGCGGTGTAAACACCCTCAACATCGGTGTAGATCTCGCAGGCTTCTGCATGAAGCGCTGCCGCAAGAGCAACTGCGGTGGTATCTGAGCCGCCGCGTCCGCGGGTTGTAACATCGTCATATTTGTTGACGCCCTGGAAACCGGTAACGATAACGATCTTACCGTTCTCAAGCTCGTGGAGAATACGCTCTGAGTCGATTCTCTTGAAGCGGGCATTTGAATACTTTGATGAGGTGTGCATGGCAACCTGGAAGGCGTTGAGTGAAATAGCGGGAACGCCTAAAGCTCCCATTGCCATTGACATAAGAGCAACTGAAACCTGCTCTCCTGTTGAAAGGAGCATGTCCATCTCACGCTTTGATGCGTTGGGGTTAATGTCCTTTGCCTTTTCAATGAGCTCGTCGGTGGTGTCACCCATGGCACTGAGGACAACAACTACCTGGTTGCCGGCCTTGTAATCGCCGATGCAACGCTTCGCCACATTGAAGATTCTTTCCTTGTCGGCAACTGAAGAGCCGCCAAACTTCTTTACTACAAGCATTTCTATCCTTCTTTCTTTTTATGCAAGTCTGATGCGGTTAATTTTTCCGCTCAATGACTCGTATTTAGAATCAAAATCTTTGTTCTTCATGACCGGTGTGATAAAGCCGTATTCACCGGGCACAACGCCCTCTATAACCTTGATATCGCCGAATACCTTCTTTGCTTCATCAAGGTCACTTGTGCGTACGAAAAATGCCATCTCAAGCTCGCCTGAATCGGCAAGGGTAAGCTTTTCTGCCTTCCACTCGTAGGGGATGTTGCGGCCCTTGTGCTTCACCATGTCCACAATGTCGGCCACTACTGCCGATGCGGTGGGAAGCTTTCCTGCGCCGCTGCCGTAGAACATTGCATCGCCGAGCATATTGCCGCGGACGAATACGGCGTTGAAGACGTCATCTACCTGGTAAAGGGCATGCTCCGGGGCAACCATGAAGGGAGCCACAAGTGCGGCATAGGTTTCACCCACTCTTCTGCTTGTGGCGAAGAGTTTGATGCTGCGTCCCAGTACCTTTGCATACTTTATATCGACAGCGGAAATCTTTGTGATTCCCTCGCAGTGAATATCTTCGAAATCAACCTGACGGCCGGCGATGAGCGAGGTGAGAATCGCTATCTTGCGGCAGGGATCGTGTCCCTCGATGTCGGCTGTGGGATCCTTCTCCGCATAGCCAAGCTCCTGAGCCTTTTTGAGAACATCGTCGAACTCAGAGCCCTCAACACGCATCTTGGTGAGCATATAGTTTGTGGTACCATTTAAGATACCTGTGATTTCATCGATGATTTCGGCGGTAAGACAGGTGCGGATGGGACGGATGATGGGAATACCGCCGCCTACAGCTGCCTCGAAAAGGAAGCTTACATTCTTTTTCTTTGAGATTTCGATGAGCTCTGCGCCCTTGTCTGCAACAAGCGCCTTATTTGAGGTGGTCACATGTTTGCCCGCCTCAAGCATTGCCTTTACGAAGGTGAAGGCAGGCTCAACGCCGCCCATGGTCTCAACCACAATCCCGATTTCGGGATCGTTTGCGATGTCCTTGTAATCACGGACAAGCTTGTTTTCGATTGAGGTGCCGGGGAAATCACGAAGGTCGAGGACCTTTGCAACCTCCACAGGCTCACCGCATCTTTCGGCAATCTGTTTCTGATTTTTTTCGATTATTTCGACAACTCCGGAACCGATTGTTCCGTAGCCCATAACTGCTATTTTCATATTAACTCCTGTGTTATGACAAACTAACTACCTAATTATAGCAGAATTTGTATTTAATGCAAGAATTTGTGTAAATTGGGGCATTTTAGCCCTGATCTTCAATTTTGACATTGGGCCTTCCGAGGGAGCACCATTTAAGGTAACCGTTCATGAAGGGGTCAAGGTCGCCGTCGAGAACCGCTGCGGCATTGCCCGATTCCGTGCCGGAGCGAAGGTCCTTTACCATGGTGTAGGGCTGAAGCACATAGGAGCGGATCTGGCTTCCGAAGCCGTTTTCAACGACCTCGCCGCGGATGCCCGCAGCCTTCGCCTTAAGTTCCTCCTGCTGAAGGAAGTAGAGCTTGCTCTTTAAAACCTCCATGGCCTTGTCCTTGTTCTGGAACTGGGAACGCTCATTCTGGCAGGTTACCACGATTCCCGTGGGGAAGTGGGTGATTCGGATGGCGGAGCTTGTCTTGTTGATGTGCTGACCGCCGGCGCCGCGTGAACGGTAGGTGTCGATTCGGATATCTTCATCCTTAATCTCGATGTCGGGAACCTCGGAAAGCTCCGGCATGACATCGCAGGATGCAAAGGAGGTCTGTCGCTTGCCGTTGGCGTTGAAGGGTGAAATGCGCACAAGCCTGTGAATGCCGTGTTCGCTTTTAAGATAACCGTAGGCGTTTTCGCCCCGGACCTCGAAGGTTACGGATTTGATTCCCGCCTCATCGCCCTCGAGCATGTCAAGCTCGTCTACCTCGTAGCCGTGGGCATTGGCCCTTCTTGTATACATGCGGTAAAGCATGGAAACCCAATCGCAGGCCTCGGTTCCACCGGCGCCGGCGTGCAGGGTGACTGTGGCATTTTCCTTATCATATTCCTCTGAGAGAAGGGTCTTAAGGCGAAGGGCCTCATACTTCTTTTCGAAGTCCTCAAAGGTCTCCTGGATTTCGGGGAGAAGGTCCAGAGTGTTTTCCTCATAGCCCATCTCAAGAAGGATTTCAATCTCCTCCTTCTTGTCCTGGCATTCCTTTATGGTATTTACGTCCGACTCAAGGCTTCTCATCTCCTGCATTTTCTTTGCGGAAGCCTCAGCGTCATCCCAGAAGCCCGGCTCCTCCATAAGCCTTGAAAGTTCCTCAATGCGCTTCTTCTTGCCCTCAAGGTCAAGGGATGCCTCAACCTCCTTAAGGGGCTGCTCGTAGCCTGAAAGTCTGGATTTTATCTGATCATATTCAACCATCTATTCCTCTTCCTCCTCAGGTTCGGGAATTTCAACATCCGCCCCCAGCTCTCTCATGCCGGTCAGGACATCACTGTCAAAAAGCTCGTCGTATTCCTCGGCATCCTCGTCGCCGACCCATCTTGTCTCGGTCTCGATGTCAGGGGTGATACCCTCGCCGTGTATGCATTTTCCCTTGGGGGTGAAGTATTTCTGTATTGTGAATTTGATGCAGGAGCCGTCATAAAGCTTATAGACGCCCTGCACAATGCCCTTACCGAAGGTTGTCTCTCCGATGATGGTTCCGGCGCCGAAATCCTGGACTGCGGCGGTGAAAATCTCGGCCGCAGAAGCGGTGTAGCGGTTTACAAGAACGACCATGGGGCAGTCGAGGCAGTTGGCATCGGAAACGCTGTCCTCCCGGGTTCCGTCCTTGTCCTCAGTGTAGACAACAACACCCTCCGGAAGAATGGTATCAAGCATTTTCACAACGGACTCAAAGCTTCCGCCGGTGTTGTAACGAAGGTCGAAAATAATCTTCTTCATGCCCTGTGCCTTTAAATCATCAAGGGCCTCGTCAAACTGGTCGGGGGTTGTGCCGCTGAATTCCTCGATGCGGATATAACCGATTTCATCGTCAAGCATTCTGCTTGTGATTGATTCAAGCACGATCTCATCGCGGATTATCTCCATGTCGAAATCGTCCTCTCCCTCTCTTCTTACGGTAAGATGAACCGCAGTATCCTTGTCTCCGCGGACACGGGAAACGATTTCGTCAAGTGAAAGCTGGGTGCAGTCCTCACCCTCAACGGTAAGAATTCTGTCCTCAACCTGAAGGCCTGCCTTATCGGAGGGGGAATCCTCCTGAACGTTTGTGATCACGCATTCGCCGGTCTCTGTGTTCTTTGAAAGGGTTGCGCCGATTCCGTAGAATTTTCCGGCATCATCCGCATTCTCAAGCGCTGCCTCCTCGGCTGTGTAATATTCCGCATAGGGATCGTCGAGGGCGTCGATAAGGCCCTGATAAAGTCCGCTCTCAAAGTCGATTTCGTCAAGATCATAATAGCCCTTCTGGCGAATGAAATTCTCGATGAATTCGATTTTCATCTTTGCGGAATTGGTAAGTCCAACCGTTTCAGTGCCGGTGGATGCAGTCTGGTTATTCTGCGCCTGCTTTAAGCCCCGCACGAGCACGGTGCCCGTAATAAGGCAGAGAATCATGGCAAGAAGGATTGCCATAAGAGCGCCTAAGATGATGCCCTTTATGAAACTGTGGTTCGTTTTCGGCGCTGCACTTTCCGTGGCGGTATTTTCCGCAGTCAAATTTTCTGCGGCCTTATTTTCCGCTGTTTCGATTTCAGGTGAATTATTTTCCAATTTTATTACCTCGATACATAATTCCAGGGGCTGACATAAGAGCCGCCCACAGATACTCCGAAATGAAGATGGTTACCGGTGGAAATACCGGTCGAGCCAACTGCCGCAATGGTCTGGCCACGGGTAACCTGCTGTCCGGCGGAAACCGCCAGGGAGGATGCATGCATGTAAACCGTATAAACGCCTGCGCCGTGATCGATCATTACATAATTTCCGCAGGATGAGCTGTAGGTAGCAGCCGCAACAGTTCCGTTCTGGGCTGCTACAATGGCCGAGCCGTAGGAAGCTCCAATGTCGATGCCCTTGTGGTAGGTCGAAGCGCCCTTCGTGGGTGACGTGCGGGAACCGAAATCCGAGGTCACGCGGGTGCTTGAGGGGCAGGGCCATAAAAATCCGTAACGGGAATCAATCTGTGAGGAGTTGTCCTGACCGCTTGCATTCTTGGCATTTTCAGCCGCCTGGATCTGGGCGATAATCTCATTCTGGGCGCGAACCTCAGCCTCGTACATATCGGCTACAGCCTGGGCGTCCGTAAGGTCCTCCTGAATGTCGGAAAGCTCAGCCTGGCGTGCCTCCTCGAGCTTCACAAGAGCGCTCCTGTTGTCCTCGGCGTCCTTCTTTTCCTCCTCGAGCTTTGCAAGCTCCTCCTCCAGCTCGTCCTGTTCCTTCTCAATCTTGGTGATTGTCTCGGCAAACTCGTCGAGCATGTTTCTGTCGTAGGTGTTGATGGAACCGATGTACTCAGCCTGGTTTAAGAAACTTGAAATGGAATCGGATGACAGAAGAAGTGTCAGATAATACTTGCTGCTGTTTATGTACATGAAGCGGATTCGCTTTTTCATGTCCTCATACTGCTTGTCCTTCTCGGCCTGAGTCTCCTCCAGTTCGTCCTTTGTCTCCTGGATTTTGTCCTCGGTCTCGCCCATTTCCTTTGAGATTTCCGCAAGGTCACCCTCCACGCCGGTTATCTCCTTCTCAAGGACAGCAACCTTCTGGGCCGCAGCCTGTTTTGAGGATTTCAGTGAGTCAACGACCTTATTCGCAGCGGAAAGGGCGGACTGGGCCTCACCAAGGGATGCCTGGGCAGCGCTTAATTTCTGCTTGTTTTCCTCGGAGGTTTCCGAGGAGCTGTCATCGCTTTCCTCACTCTCCGTGTTTTCGCCCCGCATATTCTCCTCAGCACAAACTTGTGACGATAATCCGAAGATCATCGTCACTATGAGTATAAGGGATATTAATTTGTTTCCTGAATGAATTAGCTTTTTCATGATTATACGTGAAGATGTTTATGAAGCGTAAAACGGCTTCCGATGTAACCGATTCCGATACCCAGAACAAGGGCAACGGGAACAAGAATTGTGAACACCTCATTCACCGGACGGAAAGCAATAATATTTTCAAGGAAGGGGAAGCGGTCCGAAATATAATTGATAACTGTTCCGTAAAGAAAATAG
>R05__coassemble_1519_pt1 | contig 8518 bp, 8 predicted proteins | sample R05__metabat2_high_PE_036 | metagenome-assembled genome bin R05
ACTATGACTTAGCCTGCGAGAAGCTTGAGAGAATTATTGAGGAAAACCGGTAGTCATGAATTATTATTTCGCGCCTCTTGAGGGCATTACTGATTACATCTACAGAAATGCCTTCGCAAAATATTACGGCGGAATTGACAAATATTATACGCCCTTTCTTTCCCCGAACCAGACAAAGTCCTTTCAGACGAAGGAATTAAAGAATATAAATCCCGAGAACAACGCAGGGCTACATGTGGTACCCCAGCTTTTGACACGGGTGAGCGAGCATTTTATCTGGGCCTGCGAGGAAATAAGAAAGCTCGGCTATGGGGAAATAAACCTTAACCTTGGCTGCCCTTCAGGCACCGTTGTCTCAAAAAGAAAGGGCAGCGGACTTTTGTATTATCCAAAGGAGCTGGACAGTTTTCTTTACGATATCTACGAAAAGTATCCTGGGGATGACCTTAAAATTTCCATTAAGACAAGGCTCGGAAAGAACGACCCGGAAGAGTTTTACGACATAGTCGAAATCTACAAAAAGTATCCCATTTACGAGCTTACTGTCCATCCCCGCATCCAGAAGGACTTTTACCGTGAGGATGTGCGCATGGAATATTTTAATTACGCAATGCGTGAACTTTCCTGCCCCGTTGTTTATAACGGAGAAATAAGATCAAAAGAGGATGCAGGGGCATGCGCTGAAAAATATCCGAACCTCTCCGGAATCATGATAGGAAGAGGGTTTATTATGCGCCCCTGGATGCTGGGTGAATACGACCGTGAAACCCTCCTTGGATTTATGAATGAGCTTGCGGAAAACTACAGTAAGGTTCTTTTTGATGAAAAAACCGTTATGTTCCGGCTTAAGGAAATAGGCGCCCTTCTTTCGGAGGGAATAACAGAGGACGAAAAGGAGCGCAAGGCTCTTAAGAAGTGCCAGCGCGTGAAGGAATACATGGGGATTCTTGAGAGGATCTGCTGATGATAAGAAGATATCTTGATGGCTATGAAAGCTTCTGCTGCGCCGCGGGAGAGTGCCCCGATACCTGCTGCGGAAAGTGGGAGATCGAGGTGGACGAGGACTCCCTATTCATGTACAGGGAGCTTGCAAAACAGCATAAGATTTTTGGGGACAATATAGATTTTGAAAATGCCCTCATAAGGCTTAAAAATGACGAAAGCTGCAGCTTCCTTCGGCAGGATGGACTGTGCGAAATGCAGAAAACATTCGGGGAGGAATATCTTTGCGATACCTGCGGAAATTACCCCCGGCATGTGGAGGAATTTCCGGACACAAGGGAGTACTCGATTTCCGTTTCCTGTCCCGTTGCGGCGAAGAACCTGCTTGAGCGGAGGGAGAAACTTTCCTATTCCGAGGTTGAGGATGAGGCCGAGGCTGAGGTCTATGATGACTTTGAGGATTTTGACTATCTGACCTACGAAGGGCTTCTTTCCGCAAGGGAGGATGCGCTTAAAATCCTTTGGGACAGAAGGATTCCCCTTTGGGAAAGATGGAGAATGCTGTCGGAGTTTGCTGTTTCTTTCCAGAGCAGTGTTGATGAAATGCTGACGGGGGATGGAACTTATGATATTACACCGTCCGGGGAGAGCGGGGATGCGCCGGGCCCTAAGCTTGTTGATAAAGATGACGCAGGTCTTATGAAGGACCTTTTCGAGCTTCTCTTTGAGCTTGACCCTCTGGATGATGATTTTCTTGCCTTTAAATCCGCCGCGGCAAAGACGCTTTTTAAGGATGAAAGGCTTTCGGAACTTGCGGCAGAGTTTGACAGGGCCTTTCCGGAATGGGAGATAAAATGCGAGCAGATCAGCGTATATTTTCTTTTTACGTACTTCTGCGGAGCGATTTACGATGAGTACTTCTTTTCCCAGTGCTACCAGGCCTTTTACAATTCCTGCATGATAAAGCTTCTTTGGATTTACGCATGGAGTGTTGATGAGGAAAATTTCGGCACGGCGGACATGGCCATAATTCTCTATCAGTATTCAAGGGAGCTTGAAAACTGTAATGAAAACCAGATTCTTCTGGAAAAAATGTTAAACGAGTTAATTGCTTAATAAGGCGTTAAGGCGCCTATAGGCGAAAGGAAAAATATGAGCACAACTGTTACACTTAAAAAGGGCGAGGGCAGGTCCCTTAAGGCGGGCGGCCCCTGGGTATACGATAACGAGATTGCCGCCATCACCGGCACCTTCAAAAACGGAGACCTCGTGAATGTGGTGGATTTTGACGGCTATCCCCTTGGAACCGGATTTATAAATCAGAATTCCAAAATCCGCGTCCGCATGATGAGCCGGAAAAACGATGTAAATATCGACAGGGACTTTCTTGGGATGCGCGTTAAAAACGCCTGGGAATACCGCAAAAAGGTCATGGGAGAGGATGCCTTTAAAAGCTGCCGCGTTATCTTCGGTGAGGCGGATTTCCTTCCGGGCCTTGTCATTGACAAATACGAAAATGTGCTGGTTGTGGAATCCCTTGCTCTTGGAATCGACAGGATGAAAATCGAAATCCTGGACCTTCTTAAGGAAATCATGAAGGAGGACGGGATTGAAATTACCGGCGTCTATGAAAGAAGCGATGCAAAGGTAAGAAAGCTCGAGGGACTTGAGCAGATTAAGGGCTTCATCGGCGATGAGTTTGACACCATGGTTCCCATTACGGAGAACGGCGTTAAATACATCGTAGATGTCTGCAACGGCCAGAAGACCGGATTTTTCCTGGATCAGAAATATAACCGTGCTGCCGTTTCAAAACTCTGCAGGGGCGCAAAGGTTCTTGACTGCTTTACCCACACAGGTTCCTTCGGCCTTAATGCCGCAAAGGGCGGCGCATCCCACGTCATAAGCGTCGACGCCTCGGAACTTGCAATAAACCAGGCCTTTGAAAACGCAAAGCTGAACGGCTTTGAGGATACCATCGACTATGTGATTGGGGACGTGCTTGAATATCTTCCGGAGCTTGAGCGTCAGGGAGAAAAATTCGATGTTGTAATTCTCGACCCGCCCGCCTTTGCAAAGTCAAAGTCCGCCGTGAAAAATGCCACAAAGGGCTACCGTGACATCAACATCCGGGGCATGAAGCTTGTAAAGGACGGGGGTTATCTTGCAACCTGTTCCTGCTCCCAGTTCATGACGGAGGAGCTTTTTTCGGAAATGCTTTACACTGCCGCAAGGAGCGCTCACAAGCGCCTTCGCCAGGTGGAATTCCGCACCCAGTCCCCGGACCATCCGATCCTCTGGAGCGCCGGGGAGAGCTATTATCTGAAGTTCTATATTTTCCAGGTGTGTGAGGAGAAATAAAACAGTTAATAAGAGCCTTTCAGATTCCGAGGAGCAGGCGGCTTTTGTTACCATGGCGACCGGAAATTAAATAATTTCGAAACATTTTCGTAATAAAATAGTACAAAAGGCATATGATTTTACATTGTTATTTTTACGGTGCAATGATATAATCACTACATATTGTGTTGATAAGTATGTAATGGACGGGGGTTCACTACAATATAGGAGGAATATATGAGATTAGTAACGAGATCGGATTTTGACGGACTTGTATGCGGCGCTCTTCTTCTTGAGGCCGGCATAGTCGACTGCTGGAAGTTTGCGCATCCCAAGGATCTTCAGGATGGCCTTGTTGAAATCGATGAAAACGACTGCCTTGCAAACGTACCTTATGTGCCCGGCTGCGGTCTCTGGTTCGATCATCATTCAAGCGAATTCGAGCGCAACATGCTCGAGGGCAAATACAAGGGCGAGAGCCGTGTTACTCCCTCCTGCGCCCGCATTATTTACGAATATTACGGCGGAAAGGAAAAGTTCCCCCAGTTCGATGACATTATGGAAGCCGTTGACAAGGTTGATTCCGGAAATCTTACCATCGATGAGGTCATGAACCCCACAGGCTGGATTCTCGTGGGCTTCCTCATGGATCCCCGTACCGGACTCGGCCGCTGGCGCCAGTTCACCATCTCAAATTATCAGCTCATGGAAAAGCTCCTTGTTGCATGTCGCAAGATGAGTACAGATGAAATCCTCGCACTTCCCGATGTGGTTGAGCGTATCGAGGTTTACAACGAGCAGACCGAAAAGTTCAAGGAGATGGTCCTTGCACATACCCGCACCGAGGGCAATGTAATCATCAGCGATCTTCGCGGCGTTGATCCCATCTACACCGGAAATCGTTTCATGATCTATAGCATGTTCCCGGAGCAGAATATTTCCGCATGGATCGTCAGCGGACGCGGCGGCATGGGCTGCTCAGCAGCTGTTGGCTACAGCATCTTAAACCGCACCTCCGATGTGAACGTGGGAAGCCTGATGCTCAAGTATCACGGCGGCGGCCACAAAAAGGTGGGTACCTGCCAGTTCTCCGACGAGAACATGGAGACCGAACTTCCCAAGATGCTTGAGGAACTTTGTCAGCTTGCCAATGCATAGTTGTCAAAATTGACAAAAATTAAAAAGAAATTTAAAAAATGGGACTAAAGTCACAAAAACCTCTTTACAAACTTTATGTAAAGTGGTACTTTAGTACATGCAGGCGCAAAGCGTCTTAAAATACATTATCAATTTGAAATTGATAAATATGGTTGGAGGAACCTACTATGAAAACATGCCCTAATTGTAAAGACCTTGTGAGAGATGACGTCAAGAAGTGCAACAAATGTCGTTATTCATTTGAACTTGGACGAGTTCTCGGAAGAGACGAGGAAGCCATCGAGCAGGAAATTCTTCGTGAGCATGAGGAAAAAGAGCAGGAGCGTTTAAAGCAGATCGGTCAGGAAAAGCAGACCAAGGAATCTACTATTATCGCAATGAATCCTGAGTATGAGTATGACGTAGTAGTTATCGAGGATACACAGAACGGCAACACCATCGGCGACGAGCTCAGCTTCCTTCTTAAGGAGCATTCAACAAAGGGCTGGAGAATGGTTCAGCTTTTCAAGAACAAGCGCAACGAGGCAAAGGGTTCATTCGCATCAATCGGCGGCAACCAGAACACCCTTCCCGATCAGATTGTTGTTGTATTTGAGCGTATGATCAGATTCGCAACCATCCTTCCCGAGGCTCCCGCAGCACCTGCAGCGCCCGCAGCTCCCGCAGAGGAAAAGAAGGCTGACAACATCGTCGGCATGCGCGTAGGTTAATCATCAGACTTTCTAAGAGGAACCGGAAACGGTTCCTCTTTTTTTGAGAGGTAAATTATGGGTACAGCTTTTTCCTTCCCCTGGGAAGACTCTGTCATCGTATTCCTGCAGAACGCCCTGCCCTCGTGGCTTGTCAGCGTTCTCGGCGGATTTTCCTTCTTCGGAGAATCCTTTTTTGTTGTTGCGGTGATCATGTTTTTCCTTTTTTGTTACGACAAAAAAATCGGACAGCGCCTTGCGGTAAATCTTGTATTTTCCATCAGCTTCGGAAGCCTTCTGAAGAATATCGTAATGAGACGCCGACCCTACATGGACAACGAAAACATAAAGTGCTTAAGGATTCCGGAGTCGGAGGGTGAAATGTATGACGTGGCAGCCCAGGGTTTTTCCTTCCCAAGCATGCATTCCGCCAACGCCCTGACTCTGTGGGGAAGCATTTTCGGCGAAATAAAAAAGAACATTTTTCTTGTTCTTGCAATCGTGATCCCGATTCTGATTGGCATTTCGAGGGTTGTAAACGGCGTACATTATCCAACGGACGTTCTGGGAGGATTTCTTGTGGCGCTTCTTTGCATTTTCGGTATCCCCGCCCTTGAAAAGCTTGTTAAAAACAGGCACATCAGCAACCTCATTCTTATCGTGATATTGTTCCCGGGCTTTTTCTTCTGCAAAAGTGAGGATTATTACACCACCACGGGACTTTTCATCGGCATCGTTGCCGCGATCTGGTTTGAGGAAAAATTCGTCGGATATGAGATGACGGATAAGCTCCTCTACAAGATTCTGCGCATGGTATTCGGAGCTGCGATTTTTCTTGTGCTCAACGTCCTTATGAAGCTGCCCTTCTCCGAGGAATTCTTGGAGAGCGGTTCAAAGCTTTGTTATCTCTACCGCACCTTCCGCTATGCGGTCATGGCCTTTGTGGCAATGGGAGTGTATCCGCTGCTTTTCGCAAAGGTTGAAAAAAGGAACAAATAATGGAATATTTTGTGCTTATTCTTGCCCTCGTTTTATTCGGGGGCTTTCATATGTTCGGAGTGATGCTTGTGGGGGCGGCAGCTTCCCTGGGCGCCCTTTTATCCCTTGTAAAGGGCCGGCCGGAAAAAGCCGGTCTGCACGGCGCCGGTTTTCGCGCATTGCCCGAAAAATGGCAGTTTTACATCCCTCATCTTTGCCTTTTGATTGCGACACTTATGCTTCCTTTTGCGGAAAATAAGGATACGGCATTTCAGGGTATACTAAGGGGGATTGTGATTCTTGTCTGGATGCATATGATTTCCCTTGCAGGGGAGGAAAAAAGAGAAAAACTTCTTTCATTTCTGCCAAACGCAGGTGTCATCATCTGCCTTGCCGGAGTTTTGTTTTTGCCCTTTCCCGTGGAGGTCAGCGAGTGGATGTGGCTTGCGGGCAGGTTCTGCGGCACCTTCCAGTATGCAAACACAAACGCCCTTTTCCTTGCGGTCTGCATCATCATACTGTTAAAAGGAATAACAGAGAATGAAACAGCCAAGAAGGTAGAATCCGCAGGAAAATCCAAGGCTGCACAAAAATTAAAAAAGAGCGATATAGTAAAGCTTGTTATCCTTATGGCGGGCCTTCTTGCCACAGGAACAAGAAGCGTGCTTCTTTTGCTGCTCTGTTTTTTTATTTACCGGGCAGTTAGAAACAGGGCTGCAGCGAAAACGGCTCTGATACTGGCAGGAGTTATTGTGGCAGTGAGCGCCCTTTCCTTCGGAGCTTCGGCGCTTGTTGGAAGCGATGCGCTTTTGCAGAATGCAGGACGCCTTGCAACGATTTTTAAATACAACAGCACCCTCTACGGCAGACTTTTATACTGGCGGGATGCAGTACTTTATCTTTTAAAGCATCCCTGGGGCCTTGGTTATCTTGGATATTATGACGCCCAGGGACTTTTCCAGACCGGAAATTACACCACCATGTTTGTGCATAATGATCTTTTGCAGCTTGGGGTTGATTTTGGAATCGCGCCCATGCTCCTTATGGCATATTATTTTTATTATCAGCTAAGGCATGGCAGACAGGGAATTTTTAAGAAGGAAATCCTTGTGTTTATGGCACTTTCATCCCTTGTGGATTTCCATTTCCAATATGAGTTTATAATCATGCTGGCGGTACTTTTGATTGATAGTGAGCGGGAGGGCGCTGCCTCTGAAAAGACAAAAGTCCAGACGGCAGGAAAAGATAAAAACAGGGGCGGCATAAATGTATTTATGACTGGTCTAAATGCAGTTTTATGTCTTGTCTTTGTCTATTTTACAGTTGCCTTTCTTTCGCTTTGGCTTGGAAATTATGACCTTACCCTTTCAATGTACGGCGCCTCGACTGAGGCCCTCGAGGCGAAGGTCATGACCTCATCTGATGCTGGTGAAATAGAGGAACTTACCGCGAAGGTTTCAAGGATCAAAAAGCACAGCTTCGTCTGCGAGAATGTGGGGGTTTATATGTCCCTTATGAACGGTGATGAGGAGGGGCTTTTAAGCCACATGGAGGGGGCTCTTTCCCTTGATCCTTATGACGAGGAGCTTTACGCTTCCTATGCGCAGCTTTATCCTGATGCGGATGAATTTCTGCGGGAAAAATCAAAGGAGCAGAAAACGAAGACCACATCCCTTGCCTATAAGCTTCGTGACAAGCCGTATTTCTACGGCGAATAGAGGAGAGAAATGTTTAATATAGTTCTTTTGGAACCCGAAATACCGCAAAATACCGGAAACATAGGAAGAACCTGCGTTGCAACGGGTTCAGCCCTTCATCTTATCGAACCCCTCGGCTTTTCCCTTAACGAGAAGCATTTAAAGCGGGCGGGAATGGACTACTGGGCAGACCTTGAGGTCCATACCTACACCTGCTGGCAGGATTTTACTGAAAAAAATCCCGGGGCGCGTCTTTTTATGGCAACAACAAAGTCACGCACTGCGTATTCTGATGCAAAGTACGAGGACGGAGATTTTATTGTATTCGGCAAGGAATCAGCGGGCATCCCCGAGGAGATTCTCCTTGAGCACAGGGACAGCTGCGTGAGAATCCCCATGCTTGGGGACACAAGGTCCCTTAACCTTTCAAACTCTGTTGCAATCGTTCTTTACGAGGCCCTTCGCCAGAATGCTTTTGCGGGCCTTAACAGGGCGGGAAACCTTCACAGATTAAGCTGGGACTGATATGAGCGCTAGAATGAGAGTTGCGAAAACTTCACTTCACATGTGGGAGGAACCCTGCATTTCCGGCCATAACGGCAGCGGAACCGTCTTTTTTTGCGGCTGTAATTTGGGCTGCGTTTTCTGCCAGAACCATATGATTTCACGGGGAAGGGTGGGCCAACTTTACACCCCCGGCGAGCTTGCGGAAAA
>R05__coassemble_1566_pt1 | contig 8354 bp, 5 predicted proteins | sample R05__metabat2_high_PE_036 | metagenome-assembled genome bin R05
GCCACATCATCCTGGGTTGAAAGAGGATTTGAGCCGGTGATGAACATCTCAGCGCCGCCTGCTGCAAGGACCTTGCAAAGATATGCTGTCTTTGCCTCAAGGTGAATTGAGAGGGCGATCCTTATGCCCTTGAAGGGCTTGTCCTTTGAGAAGTCCTCCTCAAGGGATCGAAGGATTGCGCAGTTTTTTCTGACCCAGTCAATCTTCTTTTCGCCTGAGGGTGCAAGATTAATGTCTTTGATTGAGTAGCTCATGTTTCCTCCTGTCAGTCAAGTTTAACAAGTTCGTCATAGTGAAGGTCGCCGCCGAAAAGATCAAGGGCCGAGCCCACCGTCACGTCTATTTTCCCACAGCCCGCGCTGCGAATAAGTTCAATGTCTGAAAGGTTCCTGACGCCCCCTGCATAGGTCAGAATATTTTTCCCTGAGGGAAGCCCCGCTAAAGCGCCGCCTAAGATTTCAAGAAGGCCCTTCTCAACGCCGGAACGTTTTCCCTCCGAATCCACTCCGTGAATGAGAAATTCGTCGCAGTAAGGAAGCAGCTTTTCGAAAAGCTCAGGTGCCACCTTCTGGTTCGTAAAAGTCTGCCAACGGTTTGTTACAACGTAATAATCGTCGCCCTTTTTCCGGCAGGAAAGGTCAAGCACAAGATGCTCCTTTCCAACCGCCCCTGACATTGCGGAAACTTTTTCCATGTCAAGCTCGCCGTCCGAAAAGACGTAGCTTGTGACGATAACATGGGAAGCGCCTGCTGTAATAAACAAAGAGGCATTTTCCGGATTTATTCCGCCGCCTACCTGAAGTCCGCCGGGGAAAGTTTTAAGCGCAAGAAGCGCCTGCTGCTTTGTGGCCTCATAAAGAGGGTCATCGGACTTATTCAGAAGAATCACATGCCCGCCCCTTATGTCATCCCTTTTAAACAGCTCCGCAAAGTAGGACGAGTCCCGCCCGGAAACAAAATTTTCCTCACAGGCTGCGGTGTCGGAAATGCTGCCGCCGACTATCTGTTTTACTTTGCCATCGTGAATGTCGATGCAGGGACGAAGTTTCATGATTTCTCCAAAGGTTCATCTGCGTTAAAATCAATCTTCATTGTATCAAAAGATTGCGCTTTTAACAAGATTATCCCCCGCCGCGCGAGGGATAATAATACTAGTTTGTTTTGTTGATGTTCGCACGCTTGCGAAGGGTGGGGTCGAGAATTCTCTTTCGGATTCGAAGGTTCTCGGGGGTTACCTCCAAAAGTTCATCCGTGTCGATGAAATCAAGGGCCTGCTCAAGGCTCAGAATCCGGGGAGGTGTAAGGGTAAGCGCCTCGTCGGCCGAAGAAGAACGGGTGTTGGTAAGATGCTTCTTCTTGCAGACGTTAAGCTCGATGTCCTCGGCTCTTGCGCAGGAGCCGATAACCATTCCGGAGTAAACCTTCTCGCCGGGTCCGATGAAGAGTGTACCACGGTCCTGTGCTGCGAAAAGACCGTAGGTTACAGACTCGCCGTCCTCGAAGGCGATAAGGCTTCCCTGCTTGCGGTACTCGATCTCGCCCCGGAAATCATCATAGCCGTCGAAGATGGTATTGATGATTCCGTTGCCGCGGGTGTCAGTCATGAACTCGCCGCGGTAGCCGATAAGTCCGCGGGAAGGAATGCGGAAGGTAAGACGGGTGAAGCCGCCGGCGATGGGAGCCATGTTCTGAAGCTCGCCCTTGCGCATTGAAAGCTTTTCAATGACCGATCCGGAGAACTCCTCGGGAACGTCGATGTAGGCGATTTCCATGGGCTCGGTCTTCTTGCCGGCCTCGTTGGTCCTGTAGAGAACCTCGGCCTTTGATACTGCAAACTCAAAGCCCTCTCTTCTCATGTTCTCGATGAGGACTGAAAGGTGAAGTTCACCACGGCCGGATACCTTGAAGGTGTCTGCGTTTTCGGTGTCCTCAACGCGAAGTGAAACGTCGGTGTTGAGCTCCTTGAGAAGACGGTCCCTGATGTGGCGTGAGGTGACATATTTTCCTTCACGGCCTGCAAGGGGGCTGTCATTTACAATGAAGTTCATGGCGATGGTGGGCTCGGAAATCTTCTGGAAGGGAATTGCAACCGGATCCTCAGGGCCGCAGATGGTGTCTCCGATGTGAAGATCTGCTATACCTGAGATTGCAACGATTGAACCGATCTTTGCCTCCTCAACATCAACCTTGTTAAGTCCGTCATACTCATAAAGTTTGCTGATGCGGACCTTTTTTGATTTCTCGGGCTCATGGGCATTTACAACAACGGCCTCCTGGTTGACGCGGATGACACCGTTGTCCACCTTACCTACGCCGATACGTCCCACATACTCGTTGTAGTCGATGGTGGAAATGAGTACCTGGGTGTTCGCATCAGGATCGCCTGTGGGCGCGGGAATGTAATTTAAAATTGTCTCGAAAAGGGGAACCATGTCGGTGCCTCTCTCGTTCATGTCAAGGCTTGAATATCCGTCTCTTGCAGATGCGAAGACAAAGGGGCAGTCAAGCTGCTCATCGGAAGCGTCAAGGTCCATGAGAAGCTCAAGCACCTCGTCGATTACCTCTGCGGGACGTGCCTCGGGACGATCGATCTTGTTGATGCAGCAGATGACGGGAAGGTCAAGGGCAAGAGCCTTTGTAAGAACGAACTTTGTCTGGGGCATTGCGCCCTCGAAGGCATCTACCACAAGGATAACGCCGTTAACCATCTTGAGAACTCGCTCAACCTCGCCGCCGAAGTCAGCATGGCCGGGAGTATCGATGATGTTGATCTTTGTGTCTTTATAGTAGACAGCTGTGTTCTTTGAGAGGATGGTGATGCCTCGCTCACGCTCAATGTCATTTGAGTCCATGACGCGTTCTGCAACCTCCTGGTTCTCGCGGAAAACCCCCGACTGCTTTAAGAGCTCATCCACAAGGGTGGTCTTGCCGTGGTCAACGTGGGCGATGATGGCTATGTTTCTGATGTCTTCTCTTTTTGTAATCATTTTTCTGTCCTTAGATGTGAATCCACATATTTTTCCATTTTCAAACCTGCCTATTTTATCACAGTTAAAGAACCTGTGAAAAGATTAAAAATGACGGATTTTAGCGGTGCTCGTGGGCTCTTTTATTGCAAAATGCCATCTTCAAATAAAAACGCCCCGCTTCCGGTCTCCATATTGGAAATCCGAAACTGCGGGGCGGTATGTTTCTGTTTTCTTCAGTGAAGCCTAAGCCTGCTCGTTTACGGGAAGAAGATGCGCCTTTGAAAGAGCGGTGACAACAGCTGCGGTAATGACTGTTGCTGCGATCCATTCAACGGCAACATTAAGTCCTACGCTTGCAAGGATGTAAGCGATAAAGCCCTTTCCTGCCATGCTTTCCTGCATATATTCAGTGCCTGCGAAAAGCCATACAAGGGCGCTCATGAAAAACAGGGTGTTGAAGAATGCTGTTGCAAAGCCTGTGAGGGCAGCGGCAACATAGATGTTCTTTTTGCGGATGAGTTTGAATACCCAGCCCGCAAGAAAGCCCTCCAGCATACGGGGAATTATTCTCTGGACTGCGCAGCGAAGTGCTGCCATGGGGATTCCCGATGCAAGAAGCGCTGCTCCCATTGCAGAGGGAACGCCAATGCCGAAGCACTGGAGGAAGCTCATGATTCCGAAAACGGTTCCCACAATAAGACCGCCAACGGGGCCTAAGGTTGCTGCTGCAATTGCCACGGGAATAACGCAAAGGGAAATTACAAGGGGACCAACGGGAATGGAACCGATGGGGGTGAGGGTGAATACCAGAACGAAGGCGGTCATAAGACCGAGGATGGTGATCTGTGATGCTTTGGATTTGTTGTTCATTTCTTTTCCTTTCTGTAAGAGCCATATGGTCTCTTCATGGGGGGTTATGGGCTTTGCCCGAGTTTCGCTGTCCGTGAATTCCGTCTGGTAACTCCGGACAGCCACAAGGATAACACTACGGGGCATATTTTGCAAGTTTGCAGGGTATAGTTGCTCCCAAAGTGCATGCCGATTTCAAAGTGAGCAGTGCACGTGCAAAAAGTGAAGTTAGCCTTAGTGGGGCACATCCCTCATGGACAATGAAATGCGGCCCTTCTTCTCATCGATGCCGATGATGACAACCTCCACAATGTCGCCGACCGAAAGCACCTCCAGGGGATGCTTAATGTATTTGTCGCAGATTTTTGAAATGTGCACAAGTCCGTCCTGATGAACGCCAATGTCAACGAAGGCGCCAAAGTCGATAACGTTGCGGACAGTTCCCTTAAGGACCATACCTTCACGAAGATCTGACATGGAAAGAACGTCGGAGCGGAGAATGGGCGCAGGGGCATCCTCTCTTGGATCCCGGCCCGGGCGCTCAAGCTCTTTTATGATGTCGGAAAGGGTCATCTCTCCGATTTCAAGAGTTTTCGCAAGACCGCCTATTCCGCCCGAAAAGCCCTTTGCCTCCTTTGCAATGCCGGGCACTGGGCCTGCCTTAAGCTCTTCCTTTTTGTGACCTAAAAGCTCAAGAAGTTTCTCCGCAGCCTCATAGCTTTCAGGATGAACTCCGGTTGCATCGAGAGGCTCCTTTCCGCCGCGAATGCGCAAAAAGCCCGCGCACTGCTCGTAGGCTTTAGGGCCGAGCTTTGGAACCTTAAGAAGCTTTCTTCTGTCGGTAAAGGCACCGTTCTCCTCACGGAAGGCAACGATGTTTTTTGCAAGGGTAGTTGAAATGCCCGAAATGTATGAAAGCAGGGAATATGAGGCGGTGTTAAGGTCAACTCCCACGCTGTTTACGCAGGCCTCCACAGTTCCCCCCAAAGAGTCATCAAGCTTTTTCTGGTTCAGGTCGTGCTGGTACTGGCCAACGCCTATCGCCTTGGGCTCGATCTTTACAAGCTCCGCAAGGGGATCCTGAACGCGGCGGGCAATGGAGGTTGCGGAACGGCCTCCGACGTCAAGCCCCGGAAATTCGTCAGAGGCGAGCTTACTTGCCGAATAAACGGAAGCCCCGGCCTCGTTGGTGATGACATACTCCACCTTCACGGGAACCTCCTTTATGATTTCCGCGATGATCTGCTCAGACTCGCGGCTTGCGGTTCCGTTGCCGCAGGAAATAAGTGAAATACCATAGTCCGAAATAAGTTTCTTTACCACAAGCTTTGCCTCCGCTACCTTATTCTGGGGAGCGGTGGGGTAGATGACCGTGGTCTTTAAGACTTTGCCCGTGGGGTCCACAACGGAAAGCTTGCAGCCTGTTCTGAAGGCAGGATCCCAGCCGAGCACGGTGCGTCCCGCAACGGGAGGCTGCATGAGAAGCTGCTTAAGGTTTTCCTTGAAGACAACTATTGCGCCGTCCTCTGCCTTCTCTGTAAGTTCATTCCGGATTTCCCGCTCGATGGAGGGCGCCATAAGGCGTTTGTAGCCGTCCTCGATCGCTTCGGAAAGATATTTTGAAGAATCCTCGTTGTGGTTTCTTGTGACAAAGGCCTTCATACGGTCAAGGAGAAGGGACTCCTCAAGCTCGATTGAAACCGTAAGAACCTTTTCTTTCTCACCGCGGTTTACTGCGAGAATCTGATGACCGGAGGCCTTGGGAATCCCGGTCTGAAAATCGTAATACTGTTCGTAGACACTCTCCGCCTCAGGGTCCTTTGCCTTGGAAACAAGAAGTCCGTGCTTTGCGGTATAGTCACGGGCCGGCCCCTTTATGTCCGCATTCTCGGCGAACTCCTCCGCCAGGATGTCTTTTGCGCCGTTAACTGCATCCTCAGCACTTTCCACTCCCTTTTCGGCGTCGATATATTTTTCCGCCTCAAGAATGATGGGAGTTTTGCCCATACCGAGCCTTATATAATCCGCCAGGGGCTCAAGTCCCTTTTCCTTCGCCATGGTGGCCCTGGTGCGGCGCTTCGGGCGGTAGGGAAGATAAATATCCTCAAGCACTACCATGGTCTCCGCAGCCTCAATTTTTGCGCGAAGTTCATCCGTCATTTTGCCCTGTTCCTCGATGGAGGCAATGATGGTTTCCTTTCTTTCAAGAAGAGTACGAAGTCCCTTGAGGCGTTCCTCCAGAAGTCGCAATTTTTCGTCGTCAAGGCCTCCCGTCGCCTCCTTACGGTAGCGGGCAATGAAGGGAATGGTGTTTCCCTCGTCATAAAGTTTTACTGCCGCATCCACCTGGGCCGGGCGAACCTGAAGTTCCTCTGCGATTTTTTTGATGATGTCCATAATTTCCTGTCTTTCTGAATTTATTTAAACTTATTTATTATACCAATCCTTGAAGCCGCCTTTGCTCTGTTGTCATAGGACTGCTTTATTATTTTCGAAGTATCCATCAAAAAAGCAGCCGGCGCAAAATCCGACTGCTTATATGACGTTTGCCATTTCCTAAGACATATTAAACTTTGGCCTCGAAATTCGCTCCCCTTAAAACCGTGCCGTCCTGTGTTTTGGCAGCCTGCTGGTAGGGGTTTGATTCGTTTGAGTATTTAATGTGGGTTGTGGTGGTTCCGCCTGATACGTAGGTGCGTCCGCACTCGGGGCAGACCGCTGTCTTAATCTGGACATCTGCGGAAATAACCTTGCCGTCATTGGTGGCCGCCTTGCTGTAGGCGTTTGTGACGTGCTCTCCCTCGTGAGCCCTGACAGCGGAAGCCGCAGCGTCGGGAGAAATGTGGGCGGGAGATTTGTAGGAAACCATCTCGTCGGAGCCGTCAACATATTTACGGTTTTTGCAGGTCTGACATTCGCCTGCATCGGCCTTTGATTCTACAATTCCCTGGGGAAGATTTTTTTCGACCCCGGAGGCTGCACCTGCTGCCATACCGGAGGCTGCTGCCGTGCCCGATGCACCGGACCCTGTGGCTGTGCCTGCGCCTGCCGCAGAAGAATCCGTAAGGCCGCGCATGCGCATGGCGCCTGCGGAATAAACATTAAAGGAAGTTCCGATTGCTCCTATTCTCAATGACATACGGGACCTCCTTTCCATACAAAGCCACGTTTATAGTACTTTCAGCATACAACCTGAATTGGAAAAAGTCAATAAAATACCTCTCCGCAATCTTTTAATACTCAGGATAGATTACATTAAGATCGCTCACGGTAAATACCGCAAGGGCCTCATCCTTTGTAATGCCGGTTATGGAATCATCCCCCAGCACTCCCTGATTTTCAAAAAGCATTCTGAACCGGTCAACATCAGCCTTTCTCATGCTCTTCAGCCTGAAGATCACATCGCCGGCCCTGGGGGTGCGGTATTCGCCATCGATGAAATTGTCGGATTCGAGAATTCCGATGTAGATGTCAGGTGCCTCCTCCGATGCGCTGTAGCTTCCGAGCATTGCAAGATTCGGGGTTGAAATTGTACCCTTGGAATTGTCTTTCTTCTTTGCTTTGGTCACAAGAATGATACTGTCGCCCTCGTCCGCCACAAGGTCATTTTTAATGGCGGCGTTGACGTTGAAAGCCCCGGTTGCTCCAAGATGAATCGCATCCGCACCGTCCGTGTTGTTGAAGGTAAGGTTTCTTGTGGTTATGGTTCCGACAACATCCAGGGCGCAGTCCGTCATCTCGATATCCATCGCGCTGACTGCCCCGGAAAATACTCCATGAAGCCCCGCCGTTGCGGTTTCAAGGCTGCCCCTAAGATCAAGGGTTCCCTTTGCGCTGAGCTTGATGGGACTGTTAAATCTCGCGCCCCTTTCAGTGACAGTAACATAGTTTCCGAAGGTGGCGGTAACTGCCTTGGGTGTGTCATTCTCGCCATATGCGTTTCCTTTGTTAGTGAGCTTAAAGCCAATGTTGTCGAGCACAGCCGGACATTTCAGGGTAATTTTTCCTGTGTAGTAAAGGTCTGCTCCGTAATCACCGCCGCTTATGGTAAGAAGGGACGCATTTTTGTCCGTGGGGCCAACAAGCTTATCGGGAGTATTTTTTGAGGTCTCCTGGGCGTCCGGGGTAATAATAATGCTGTACTCGCGGGCAGTCTTCATGGCATTTATTTCCGACACAAGGCCCGCAAAGCTTGCCGCCTCGCTGGTCTTAACATCCCCATCCTCCTCGTAGGAAAGAATGTAGCCGCCGGACATGGTTCCGTAGTAAAGGCTGCCGCCGTTTTTGACAAAGCGTCCTTCTGCTCCCGCCTCAAGGTCAAAGCTTTCCGAGGGAACATTGGGCATCTTTCCGAAAATTATGCCCGTCTTTGCAAGGGCTGCGCTTTTTTCAAGCTGGTCGTCAAAGGTGCCGGTAATGTTGCTGTAGCTGCCGTCCTTCTCCTTCATGTAAAGCTCAAGGCTTAAGGTGCCGCCCTTCTTCTTAAGGGGGCCGGTGATGGTAATGTTGCCCTTTGCAGAGGAAAGGGTTCCGTCC
>R05__coassemble_1667_pt1 | contig 7993 bp, 5 predicted proteins | sample R05__metabat2_high_PE_036 | metagenome-assembled genome bin R05
TAATAAGCGCAGCGTCCGCCGCCGACGATGGGGCAGTCCCTTACAGCCTTGATGATTACACCGAGGGCCTTGAAGAATTTGCGCGCAGTCTGGCGCTCACCGAGAACGGAAATCTTATCTCCCGCCTGAATCACAAAGGAACCGCCGGGGATGATAACCTCATCTCCGCGCTCGACGCAGCATACGAGGATATCAAGTCCGAAACGCTTGTTGAGAGCAGCAAGGTTGTAGCCGCTAATGCCCATTTCCTCAGTCACCGCAATCTTTACAATCTGAACTCTCTCATGGGAGAAGTAATCGATTTCAATTGCCGCAGGGAAGCTAAGCATACGGGTTGCCTCGCGGGCTGCCTGCTGATCCGGATTTATAATCATCTGAAGTCCGAGCTTGTCCTTTAAGAATCTCGTGTCCTCCTCATACTCGGGCTGACGGACTCTTGCGATGGTGGCGCAGTTTCCGTTCTGGCCCGCAATTACGCAGGTGAGGACGTTAAGCTCGTCCGAATCGGTCACCGCGATAAGAAGGTCCGCCTCCGCAACCCCCGCCTCCTGAAGGACGGAGTAGGTGGCGCCGTTGCCGGTTATGGCAAGGATATCCTGGCTGCCGGAAAGCTCCGCAACAACCTGGGGACCCTTGTCCACTACGGGGATGGAGTGCTCCTCCTCCCGAAGCTTTGTCACAAGGTCCATGCCGACCTTGCCGCAGCCGACGATTATAATTTTAAGGCTCTTTGAATCTTTCGTTGTAATTCCAAACATAACTCACCTTATTACAGGCTCCCCCGCAGCGTCTGCCGCAGGGAAGCCTGATCTTTTACAGTTTCCAAATATCTTTATTGTACTGGGCAATGGTGCGGTCTGAAGAGAAGTAGCCGGCCTTTGCGATGTTCACAAGCATCATCTTTGCCCAGGCCTTTCTGTCCTCATAGGCTGCGATTGCCGCATCCTTGGTTTTGCAGTAATCCTCGAAATCCGGGAATGTCATGAACCAGTCCTTGACAAGAAGTTCGTTGTGAAGGCGCTCTAAGTTCTCCCTGCAGCCAAGTGCCATAAGCTCGTCGCTTACGATAAAGTCAACTGCCTTCTTAAGAACCTCGTCCTTCTCGTAGTAATCCCTTGAAACGTAGCTTGCATCAGCGTAACGCTTGATGACTGTGTCTGAATCCTCGCCGAAGGTGAAGATGTTGTCCTTTCCCACAAGCTCCGCAATCTCAACATTTGCGCCATCCATGGTACCGAGGGTGATTGCTCCGTTAAGCATGAATTTCATGTTTGAGGTTCCTGAAGCCTCCTTTGAGGCAAGGGAAATCTGCTCGGAAATATCGCAGGACGGGATGAGCTTTTCCGCAACGGAAACGTTGTAATTTTCAACCATGACAACCTTAAGATAAGGCGAAACCTCCGGATCCTTTGAGATGAATTCGGAAAGGCAGAGGATGAGATGGATGATGTCCTTTGCGATGGTGTAGGCAGGTGCGGCCTTTGCGCCGAAGATACAGGTGATGGGGCGCACAGGCTTCTTGCCGGCTTTGATTTCGAAGTACTTGCGAATCACATAAAGCGCATTCAGCTGCTGGCGCTTGTATTCGTGAAGTCTCTTGACCTGAACATCGAAAACGGAATCCGTGTTGATGTCGATGTTCTGGGTGCGCTTGATGTATGACTGGAACTGCTTTTTCTTGGTGTCCTTGATTGAAAGAAGTTTCTCAAGAACAGCGTCGTCATTTACAAAGTTGCAGAGTTTTTCAAGCTCGTCCGCGTCCTTCTTGAAGCCACTTCCGATAAGCTGCTCAATGTAGGCGGTAAGCTCAACGTTAGAATAAAGAAGCCATCTTCTGAAGGTGATGCCGTTTGTCTTGTTGTTGAATTTATCGGGATAGAGCTTATAGAACTTGTTGAGCTCCGTGTCCTTTAAGATGTCGGTATGAAGCGCCGCAACGCCGTTTACGGAAATGCCGTAGTGAATGTCCATATGAGCCATGCATACGCAGTCATTTTCGTTGATGATTGCAACATCCGGGTCGCCAACCTTTTTGTTGATGCGGTTGTCAAGCTCGCGGATGATGGGCATGAGCTGGGGAACAGCCCTGTTCATGAAATCGATGGGCCACTTTTCAAGGGCCTCCGCAAGGATGGTGTGGTTGGTGTAAGCGCAGCACTTTGAAACAACCCCGATTGCCTCGTCCATGGTCATTCCCTCAATCTGGAGAAGACGGATGAGCTCCGGGATCACCATCGAAGGATGTGTGTCATTGATCTGGATCACACAGTAGTCCGCAAGGTCGTAAAGATCCGAGCCTTTCTCCTTTGCCTCGTCAAGGATGAGCTGGGCGGCGTTGCTTACCATGAAATACTGCTGATAAACACGAAGGAGCCTTCCGGCGTCATCGGAATCATCGGGATAAAGGAAAAGGGTAAGATTCTTTGCAATCTGATCCTTGGGGAAGTCGATGCCGTTTCCGATAATCGACTCATCAACGCTCTCAACATCGAAAAGATGAAGCTTTGTTGTGCGGTTTTCGTAGCCCACAACATCGATGTCATACATCTTTGATTTGACGGAAAGTCCGCCGAAGTTTATGGTGTAAGCCCTGTCTGTTTCACGAAGCCATGACTTGTCGGTAATCCAGGGATTGGGCTGCTCGTTCTGAAGATTGTTTGAGAAAACCTGACGGAAAAGTCCCATGTGATAGTTGAGGCCCACGCCGTCGCCGTTAAGCCCCAGGGTAGCAATCGAATCCAGAAAACATGCCGCAAGGCGTCCGAGTCCGCCGTTTCCAAGAGAGGGCTCGTTTTCGACCTCCTCGATTTCGGCGATTGACTTGCCGCACTTTGCCAGCTCATCCGCAACCTCCTGATAGATGCCGAGATTGATCAGGTTGTTTGAGAGAAGCTTTCCGATAAGGAATTCAGCGGAGATGTAGTAGAGCTTCTTTTTGCCCTCGTTGCTCTCCTTCTCCTTTGCAAGCTCCTTCACGTAAGAGAGAAGTCCTGAGTAGATTTCCTCCTTTGTGCACTGGTCCATGTAACGGCCGTAGCTTTTCTTGATGTATTCGTTTGCTGTCATAGATTCCTCCTACTTTTTTCCGGCAAGCTTCGTCTTTCCGAACTGCATGCCGAGGATGATTACTATGCCGACAATGAATGCGGCTATGCTGAAGGTGGAAAAGCTCATTGCGGGAAGCGGCTCCTCGAGAGTGGTGGGTCCGAGGATGATTGCATAAACCGAACCGATGAGCATTCCGATTATGAAATAGATTGTCTGTGAGCGGAATTTTTCAAGGCAGATTCTTATGACTCTGACCGAGGTCAGGGCGCCCACTATAACGCCCACGCCGAAGATAAACATGGCGGGCACTGCGGAAAGGTCAAGCTTTAAAGCGCTCTTTATGCCGTTTATGATTGGGATGTAGATTCCGAAAACAAGAAGCAGGGTGGAGCCTGACATTCCGGGCAGGAACATTGCGCAGATGGCAATGGCTCCGGCGATGAAAAGATAAATTCCAAGGCCCACGGAAAGGCTTGTGATATCAACGCTCCTGCTGCCGCTGCCAAGGTTAAAGTAGGCAACTGCCGCAACGACCGCTGCGCCGAGAACCGTGAACACAAGATGCCACCAGTTGCCCTTTATTGTGGCCGCGTCCTCGATAATGATGACCGGGATTGCCGCAAGCACAAAGCCCACAAAAAGCGAGCATAATATGTAAATATGTGTCTCGAAAATACTGCTTAAGATTCCGGCGCATACCAGAAAGCCGCAGCACCATCCGATCATGAATTTCACAAGATAGATGAAGGCGTCCTTCCGGGCCCGGCTTAAGCCTTTCTCGTAAACCAGGTCATTGATGGCTCCGATGAAACGGTCGTAGTAGCCGAGGATGAAGGCGATTGTGCCGCCGGAAACTCCGGGAACCGAGTCCGCAATGGACATTGCCACGCCCTGCAGAGCAATGAGCAGGGGATTATTGGTCGGTTTTTTCATTGAATTTTCCAAGATTAAATCCTCTTTTAATTTTCGCCAGGCCCTGCCGTCGCATTTTCCGAATACGGCTGCGGACCATCGGCAATTTTACTTTGAAAGAAGCATCCTGTCGTTTGACATCTCCTCGCCTGAAAGCTCGTTGAACTTTGCAAGAAGCTGCTCTACCGTAAGGTTCTTCTTCTCCTCACCCTCGACATCGAGAATGATTTTTCCGTCGTTCATCATGATGAGACGGTTGCCGTGAGCGATTGCATCACGCATGTTGTGGGTGATCATCATGGTTGTCTGCTTGTGCTCTGTGACAATCTTCTCTGTAAGCTCAAGAACAGTGGCAGCGGTCTTGGGATCAAGTGCTGCGGTGTGCTCGTCAAGAAGAAGGAGCTTGGGCTTTCTCATGGTCGCCATAAGAAGGGTAAGCGCCTGGCGCTGTCCGCCTGAAAGAAGGCTTACGGAGCTTGTCATACGGTCCTCAAGACCAAGTCCAAGTTCTGCAAGAAGCTTGCGGTATTCCTCCCGCTCCTTGTGGCTGATTGCCCAGCGGAGTCCACGGCTCTTGCCGCGTCTTGCAGCGATTGCCATGTTTTCCTCAATCTGCATGCCCCAGGCAGTTCCCTTCATGGGATCCTGAAAAACGCGGCCAAGGTACTTTGCGCGCTTGTGCTCGGGGAGTCTTGTAACATCCTCACCGTCGATCAGGATGTGGCCGCTGTCCACTGAGAACACGCCTGAAATCATGTTCATAAGGGTTGATTTTCCTGCGCCGTTTCCGCCGATGATGGTCACGAAATCTCCGTCCTTAAGATGGAGGTTGATGTCAGAAAGTGCGACCTTTTCGTTTATTGTTCCTGCGTTAAAGGTCTTTGATAAACCACAGATTTTAAGCATTTTTATCCTCCTTGTCTACGGAGAAGTTTTTGTCATTTGCGGCAGCCTTGACAGAAGCTGTAATTTTCTTCTTCCAGAAGGGCACTGCCATGAAGATTGCAACCACAAGTGCTGAGAAGAGCTTTAAGTCGTTTGCGTCAAAGCCAAGGCGAAGCACGATTGTGAGAACGATGTAGTAGAGAACGCCGCCGAAGATGCAGGCCAAAAGTTTGAGGGCGAAATTGTGGAAAATCCTGTTGAAGATAACATCGCCGATGATGACTGCTGCAAGGCCGATTACGATGGCGCCACGGCCCATGTTAATGTCAGCAAAGCCCTGGTACTGTGAAAGAAGGGCTCCGGAAAGTGAAACGATACCGTTTGAGATGACAAGCGCAAGAATCTTCGACTTGTCGGTGCTTATGCCGTTTGCCCTTGCCATGTCGGGATTGCAGCCGGTTGCACGGAGTGAATGTCCGGTTTCAGTTCCGAAGAACCAGTATAAAATTGCTATTATAAACACTGTGAAAATGCCGCCAACCACTAGGGACTTGGGTACATTTCTCAGTGAAACGATCAGATTGAAATTGTTGGCTGAAAGAGCCTGATTTGCTTTTCCGCCGAGAATGCGGAGATTTATGGAATAAAGACTGAGCTGTGTAAGAATTCCGGCAAGAATAGCGGGAATTCCGAATTTGGTGTGGAAAATGCCTGTTGCAAGGCCTGCAAGGCAGCCTGCCACGAAGGCAAGAATCATTGCCAGAGGAAGCGACATTCCTCCCATCATTGACATAACCAGAACGGCGCCGCCCGTTGCGAAGGATCCGTCCACGGAAAGGTCCGCAATATCGAGGATTCGAAATGTAATGTAGACTCCGATTGCCATAATGCCCCAGATGATACCCTGGGCGCAGGCACCGGGAAGCGAGTTGAGAAATGCTATCATGTTTTGCCTCCAAGTATTTCTTAAAATATACGGCCCACGGGGAGCAATGCCCATGGGCCGCTTAAATTCATTATGCCGTTTGAAAATTACTCAGCGGTAATTGCCTCATAATCATCGGGTACGGTAACACCAAGTGCCTCACAGCGGTCAGCCATGTACTGCTTGGTAAGCTCGCCTGCGTACTGAACCTCCATGGTTGAAACGTCAGCGCCGTTAACGAGAACTTCGTAAGCCATCTTACCGGTCTCATAGCCAAGGCTGTAGTAGCTGATTGAAAGGGTAGCTACGCCGCAGCCCTCGCAGATACCAGCCTCACCTGCAACGATGGGGGTCTGTGCGTCGGTAGCGATGGGATCGATAGTAGCGGTGCAAGATGCAGCGGTATTATCGGTGGGGATGTAGATTACGTCAGAACCGTCACATGCGGTCTGGGTAACTGCTGCGATATCATTTGAGTCTGCGAAGCTGAACTCCTCTGCCTCGATACCAAGCTCGGTAAGATACTCGGTGATCTTGGTTGCCTGATACTTAGAGTTGGGCTCTGCTGAGCAGTAAAGGATACCAACCTTCTTGCAGTCGGGGAAGAGCTCCTGGATCATAGCTGCCTGCTGGTCAAGGGGTGCAAGATCGCAGGTACCTGATACGTTGATGCCGGTAGAGCCGGTCCAGTCAGCGATGTCAAGTGCGGTTGCGTAGTCGGTAACTGAGGTGCCGAGTACGGGGATGTCAGTGGTAGCGGTTGATGCTGCCTGAAGGGGTGCGGTTGCGTTTGCAAGGATGAGGTCTACGCCGTCAGCAACGAAGTTGTTAACGATGGTAGCGCAGGTAGCTGAATCGCCTGCTGCATCCTGGTAATCGAACTCTACGCCGTCCTCGCCGAGAAGCTCAACAAGAGCATCCTCGAAGCCCTGGGTTGCAGCGTCAAGAGCTGCATGCTGTACGAGCTGGCAGATACCGATTCTGTAAACCTGCTCAGGTGCTGCTGCCTCGTCCTCTGCGGGAGCTTCTGCTTCCTCAGTAGTCTCTGTTGCAGCTTCCTCTGCGGGAGCCTCTGCGGTGCTGCCGCAGCCTGCCATAAGGCCACAGGCCATAACGCCTGCAAGAATGACAGATAATACTTTCTTCTTCATAATGTTTTCTCTCCTTTTTTCTTGTTTGATCGCAGCTGTTCCCGGTCCGTTATCGAACCTGAAGCATATCACGACATACTAGGTTATTTTACTACTATTCTGCGATTTTTTCCACTTTTTTATATGTTTATCTGCCATTATGTGCGTTTTTTTACTTTTTCCTCACCGGCCGCCGCCGGATAAACGCAAAAAAATAGCGTCACCTCTGCGGTGACGCTTTACTCGAAAGGTTCAGTATCCATTGGTCTGCCCTCCATACTATATTCGAAATTGTTAATTCCTGCCGGTTGGTGTGTGATAATTTAAATGCGTAATCCTTCGGAATGATTTGGTTTGCTTTTACTGCCTGTGACTAACCCATTGGTCTGCCCTCCATTGCCGGTTAACTGTTTTACCTGAAAGTTAATTTAAGTCTCCTTTGGTCCACCCTCCATTGCCGTTTAATAAGTTCATCCGGAAATTAATTTAAGTGTCCTTTGGTCTACCCTCCATTGCAGGTTTACGGGTGATATATATGAAAATTAAATCTAATCCATTGGTCCATCCTCCAGATGCTGATCAAATGATTTCAAAATATTCAGTGCATCGGTCCGCCCTCCATAGGTGATATATTTAAGCTGCGAATTTATATGTCCATTGGACTAACCCCCCGTCACTTAATTTTCGTTTGATTTAAGTGATCTGTTTTTGTTTTATGAGCTTATTATAGTCAGTGTATTTAAACTTGTCAACAACTTTTTTCTGAAAATTTTGAAATATTTTATAAATTGTATGTAATGTTTATACAATTATCAGACTTTTTCGGAAGTTATATATCAATTCAAAGGAAAACCGGCTGAAATTTGTACAATTACGTACCCTTTCAGCCGGTTTTATGATTCTGTTGTTTATGTCTGATGCCCCGGATTTCTGCCCCTTACTTTTTCTGGAAGTGCTGGTAGTCCTTCATTGTTTTCCAGTCGCCGCCCCACTCAAAGCCATGTTCCTTGAAAAGCTTCACCACGATTCCGTCATCCTTAATAAGATAGGGCTCGTTCAGGGTGCGGTCCGTGAAAGGCTCACTGCCCACAGG
>R05__coassemble_1675_pt1 | contig 7968 bp, 5 predicted proteins | sample R05__metabat2_high_PE_036 | metagenome-assembled genome bin R05
CTTTGTGGGCGTGCCCTACTCCGGAATTTTAGGCCGAGCTATTCTTCCGGCGTTCCTCTATTTTACAGGCATCTTTATTACGGTTCACCTTGAGGCCAAAAGGCTGGGGCTTTCCGGCATTCCGAAGAATGAGCTTCCTGTCTTTAAAATCCTTATACGCAAAATTTACCTCCTTCTGCCCCTTGTCATGCTGGTCATCTGGGTTTCCGGAAATTTTATGACAATGCAGAAGGCGGCAAGCCTTGCCATAGTCCTTTCAATCGTAGTCAGCCTTTTTGATAAGGAAAACAGAATCTCTCCCGGGAAAATCCTCGATGCCCTTGAGGCCGGCGGAAAGAGCACCATCACAGTGGCGGCAGCCTGCGGCGTGGCGGGAATCATCTCCGGCGCCATCACCATGACAGGCCTTGCCAATGAGCTCATAAACGGAATCATTTCCCTTGCGGGCGGTCACCTTTTCATCGCTCTTTTTCTTACCATGCTATGCTGCATCGTGCTTGGAATGGGTGTTCCCACAACCGCAAACTACTGCATCATGGCCGCAACCTGCGCACCTATCCTCATCCGTATGGGTGTGCCGGCCCTTGCTGCCCACTTCTTTGTGTTCTACTTCTGCATCGTTGCAGACATCACTCCTCCGGTTGCCCTTGCAGCCTACGCCGGCTCCGCCATTGCAAAATCAAATCCCATGAGGACTGCCGTAAACGCCTCAAGGCTTGCCATTGCGGCCTTTATTGTGCCCTATGTTTTCTGCTTCAGCCCGGCGCTTCTTATCATTGACACGGGAATTCTTAAAGTGCTTCAGATTTCCGTCACGTCCCTCATTGGAATCTTTGGGGTTTCCGCGGGTCTCGAGGGTTACCTTAAGACAAACATGAAACTGCCCACAAGAATTGTCTTTGTAATTGCGGGAATTCTTCTCATAATCCCCTCCCTTACAACTGACATTGTGGGAATCCTTGCAATGGCCGCTGCAACTGCATGCCATGTTGTGGCCACTAGTTATTAAGTTTTATTTTAAGAAAACATATTTTTAATGCAAAAATTCGTTGTTATTGCTTGAACGAGGTGTTCTCAAGTGATAAAATATTAACGTATTTGGGTAATTGTGCTTGTCTCGGTTGCGAGTCCCGGACCGGCCCAATAAAATTTTACAAATTGTAAAGTAAAGGAGAATGGACATGAATTCAAAAGACTCAAATAAAGGCATTCCTTTTAAAGGATTACTTGCACTTTACGGCTTCGTACCGTTTCTGTGCACCGCTCTTATCATCACAATCGTTTCCATTGTAATGATGAGAAATTACATTACCGACGGTCTTCAGAACCAGCTTCAGGTTGCTGCAGGTCAGGTAAATGAGTATTTCGCCTACGACATTCAGGCAAACGGCGCAGTTGATTATGATGAATATTCAGACCATGAGTACATCGAGTCAAACCAGAGCGAGGACATCGAACTTACCCTCTTCCAGGGCGACACCCGTTTCCTTACCTCTCTTAAAAATGACAAAGGTGAGTACAATGAGGGCACCCAGGCTGCTGCTGACATCTATGCAACAGTAAAGGCTGGCAATGACTACTCTGCAGGCGGCGTTACAATCGGCAGCACCGACTACTACGTTTACTACGAGCCCATCTACGACGGCAACGGTGATTTCTGGGGTATGGCATTTGCAGGAAAGCCCGAGACCGAGCTTAACGCTTCCATCCGCAAGGCAACCATCACCATCATCGCTATCGTTGTTGTAATGGTTATCATCTTCTCAATAATCATCTACATGACCGCAAACATCCTTGAGAACACTGTTACTGCAATGACCTCTTCCATCGTTTCCCTTTCAGGCGGCGATCTTAACAGCACTATCAAGCAGAAGAGCGTTGTCAAAGAATTCTCACAGCTTATTTCAGCAGTTAACCAGCTCCAGGAAAAGCTCAAGAGCATCATCTCAAATGTCGCTGCCACAACCGGAAATCTGAGCGGTTCCGCAAAACAGATGGATGCGCTTTCAACCAGCTCTTCTACCGGCGCAAATCAGATTTCTTCAGCAATCGGCGAAATTTCAACCACCGCCCAGAGCCTTGCTGAGACAGTTCAGGAAGCTAACAACAACGTTATGGATATGGGCAATGCCATTGATGAGATAGCCGAGAACATCACCGAGATGCAGCAGGCTTCAATCGAATCAAAGGAAGCAAACGACGCTTCTATGGAATGCCTGAATCAGCTTGTTGAAGCAAACAATAAGACCGTTGATCAGATTCGTCTTATTGCAAAGCAGACCGAGGACACCAACAGCGCTATCGAAGAGATTCGTGTAGCAGCCGAGGAAATCACCGGTATCGCAAGCCAGACCAACCTTCTTGCACTGAACGCTTCAATCGAGGCAGCAAGAGCAGGCGAGGCAGGCAAGGGCTTCGCAGTTGTTGCAAACTCTATCAAGGAGCTTTCAGAGGGTTCCGGCAAATCAGCTTCTATGATTACCGAAATCGTCGGACGTATCGTTAAGCTTTCTTCTGATTCAGTTGAGATGGCTCACAACCTTAACACCATCGTTGATGAGCAGAAGACCTTCCTTGACACCACAAGCGAAAATATGGAGCTTATGGGTAAGAAGGGCGCTGTTCTTTCAGAGGGTGCCGCAACCGTAGCATCAAAGACAGAAAACCTCGTCATCAGCAAGGATGCGCTTCTTAGCAGTATCGCAGATATGTCTGCTATCTCTGAGGAGAATGCAGCAAGCTCTACCGAGGTTTCAAACAACATCGAGTCCATCGCAGAGGCTGCCGATTCAACCAAGGGTGAGTCAGGAAACGTAAAGGATCTTGCAGAGAACCTCAGCGAACAGATCAAGTTCTTCTCCATGTAATAAATAATACGCAGCAATGCGATAGTAAAGCCCCCGGCAATGCCGGGGGCTTTTTTAATCCATCTTCAAGAAGCATCCCCCGCTTTTAGCTCGGTCAATTCCTATTTCAACTCCATTACGGACTTGCCTTGATCCAATCCACGATAGCGTCTATAGTCTGCTCCTGCTGTTCCTCGCGGGATATAGTCGGTGTACCATCATGAGGCTGCTTTCCATAGGAGCCAAAATATCCGTGGCATCCGCCTTCGATCACCACCTGTGTAAGATTTTTTGGAAGCGGCGTTTTCTCCCTTTCAAGAAGTTCAGGAGTGCAGATGCCATCATTTGTTGCCGTAATCAGAAGAACAGGCAGATTACTATTTGAGAAGTCCCGCCTGATTCTTGATGCTATCGAGATAAGTCCGTCGTATTCATCTGTATGTTCTGCTGCACATATGCCCGCTGCAAGGCCGCCCATTGAGTGGCCTGCTATATACCAGTGTTCAATTTCCGGATATGCTTCCTTTATCTCTTCAGCAGCCTCGACGTCCAGCACTGCAAGATTTATCGGCATATCAACCAGAATACACATAAGGCCATTCTCCGCAAGTTTTTCGGCAATCACTGAATAAGCATCATACCGAACCTTTGCTCCCGGGTAAAATATTATGGCAGTGTCAGTCCCTCCATCAGGAGAAAACACAATACGTCCTTCATTCTCTATGGTAACCTCCACGGATTCTCCAGTATTAGACAGTACCTTCACTGCCTCCGAATCGGCACTCCTGTAATCCGCCAAATAAATTCCTGTAATTCCTGCAAGTACCACTATAAAAACTAACAGACTGATTAATATTCTTTTTACGTATTTCATACTGACTCCCTTTTTCTCTCAGTCTTTTGCCTTCATCTCCTCCAGCACCGGCCTAATGCTATCAGGTAACAAAATCGCTCATAAATTTGCTACGCCTTATACCGCTTTTCATCCAGAAGCCCAAGGCGCTTTGCCACAATTGTGCTGATTACCGCGTCGCCCGTGGTATTTACGAAGGCGTTGCCCATTCCGATGAAGGTGTGGACGCCGATGATAAGGCTGAGTGCCTCGACGGGAACGCCGATTTCAGGAAGAATGAGGGCCATGCAGACAAGGTAGCTGCCGGGAACTCCTGGGGCGCCAACGGAAAGAACCATGACCGCAAGGACAAGCGTAAAGAGGGCGGAACCCGTCATCTGAATTCCGAACACCCTTGCAAGGAACATGGAAACCACCATGAAGGAAACGCAGGTTCCGTCCATGTTGATGGTGGCACCGAGAGGAATGGAGAAGGAGTAAAGTTTCCTGTCGATTCCGAGCTTTTTGTCGCAGCAGCCCATGGTGTAGGGCATGGTGGCATTGCTTGAAGAAAAACTGTAGGCAATGAAGGACACCGGCAGAAACTTCACAAGGAAGCGAAGGGGGTTAAGGCCGCCGAAAATCCAAAGTAAGGCCGCATATACACATATCATGAGAAGATTTCCGAGGTAGCAGACCGGAATGCAGGAAAGCACGGTCCCGAGACCCTTTAAATCCATGTTAAGGACAAGCTTAAGTATCGAGCAGAAAACCACCAGTGGGAGCACCAGCACAATAATGGAAATGACCTTTCCGAATAACTCATTTATCGCCTTAAGAAAGGACTCATAGCGGGAATCACGGCGGCCAAGAGCGGCGGCTGCAAGTCCCACCAGCACAGAGATAAAGATGATCTGGAGCATGTTGGATTCCTTGAAGGGGGTAATGATGTCGGAGGGAACAATGTTCATGATGGTTGCCTTTAAGGACACGTCCACAGTCTGACTGGTTTCGATCATGGAATCCGCGGCAGAGGAAACGGCGGACTGAAGTTCCGGAGTTCCGATTGGATAAAGACTGTAGACAAGGTAACCCACGGCAGTTGCGAACATTGAGGTCAGAAGGTAACCAACAATGATGAAAGCCGCCATCTTTCCCAGCAGCTTAAAATCCTTAAAGCTTACGATGCTTGAGGCGATGGAAAAGAACACAAGGGGGCCCACCATCATCTTGAGGGCGTTGATGTACATGGTGGCGATGGTGGAAATAAATTTGTCGGAAATGAAGGAGTTTACCTCCGCAGGAAGCAGTGCCTTCATCACAGAGCCCACAACCACTGCAGAAATCATTGAAAACAGCATAATAAGGAGCACGCCGGTGTTTGAAACCTGCGAGCCGGGCTTTTCCTGTTTTTCTGTGTCGATTCCGTCCTGTATTATTTTCTCTTCCATTTTCTCTCTCATTTTCTCTTCCCTTTTCCTCAATGCCATGTCCCCTCAGTGTCAGGCCGCCGGCAGACTGTTCAACTTTTCACTTGTTATGTTTTAAAAAATATAATACTCTTATACAAAGTCCCTATTTTCGTACAGAGGAGAATTATGATGAAAAATAAAGGTTTTTTCACCCTGCGATATACGCTTATCAATATTTTTTATTTTATGTGCTTTTGCACAATCCACGCCTTTGCGGCGGTCTTTCTTCTCGACAAGGGCTTTTCCAACACCCAGATTGGTGTGCTTCTTGCTATTGCAAATATAATTTCCGCAATCTCCCAGCCCCTCATTGCCGGCCTCATTGACAGGCCCGGCATTTTCACAAACCGCAATGTCATTATGGGCTGCAGCCTGATAATCCTTTTAGGCTCCCTGCTTCTTATGTTCTTAAGCAGCGCAAGGATTGTAATATTTATTGTTTTCGCCCTTATTTATATGATTCAGTTTGCCTACCAGCCCGTGCTCACCGCCCTTGTTTTTGAGTATCAGAAAAAGGGCTGCAGCATCTTCTACGGACTTGCCAGGGGTCTTGGTTCCGCGGGTTTTGCGGTCACTTCAGCCTTCATGGGAGGCCTTGTTGAGGCAAATGGCGTAAATCTTCTGCTTTATATGAATATGCTGACAATGGGCCTTCTCATTGTGATGGTGTTCTTTTTCAGGGTCCCCGGCGAAAAATGTGTGCCCGAGGAATCCTTATCCACAGGCTCAGACGGGGATTCCCACGATGATAAGCCCCACAACAACCTGATTGATTTTGTCAGATTCTACCCCGCCTTTCCTGTGCTGCTTCTTGCGGTAATCCTGCTGTTTTTCGGTCACAATATGCTGAACGATTACCTTATCCAGATAATAAGAAACGTAGGCGGAGACGAAACCGAACTCGGCTATGCGACCTTCCTTGCCGCCGTGCTTGAGCTTCCTGCCATGGCAACCATAAGCCTCATTGTAAAAAAGGTTTCCCCAAACAGACTGCTTGCCTTGTCCGGCATATTTTTCACGGTAAAGATGCTGGTGATGCTCCTTGCAGTAAACATGGCCATGGTCTATATAAGCCAGGCGTTCCAGCTTCTTGCCTATGCTGTATTCATCCCCGCTTCAGCCTACTATGTAAATGAAAATATGACAGAGCACGACCAGGTCAAGGGCCAGGCCTTCATCACAAGCTGCTTCACCCTTTCCGGAGTGTTCAGTTCACTTGTGTGTGGCGTTGTGCTTGACTGCCTCAGCGTCCGGGCCATGCTCATAATCGGCCTTGCTGTTTCAGTTCTCGGAACTCTCGTCATGCTTAAGGCCGTACTCTTCCGCAAAAATTAGGCGCTGCTTTTCGTATCTTTCCTTATAGCTTAAATCCTTGCTGACCCCAACCTCGTGAAGAACGCCAGGTCCGTCAGCATTGCAGGCATCCTCTGAATTCCCGCCTTCGGCGCAGTTGCCGTCTCCGAGCACGCCCACCTTATATCCGCGTTTTTTGTACTCGAGGCTTGCGGAAATATCGTAAAAATGAAAATCGTCAAACAGGTCATCACGCCATTTGACATTTTTATTCGTGGCCATGAAAACGCCGTCTATGCAGAGCACTTCCTCGCAGGGACTGTTAATATTTATTCTCGAAGGCAGTATGCTTATGAGAAAATCCTGATAAAGATTCATCTTCTTTTCCTTATCATCAGAATCCCACCAGATTCCACTATCGGGGAGCTTCTTCGTTCCCGCAATTCCCACAAGATCAAAGCCGTCCTCAAGCGCCTCTATCGTTCTTTTTGTAAATTCATCATCGAAAATGAAAGTGTCCTGATGGATATAGATTTTAATGTCACAGCCGTCCACATCTGCGGCCTTCATTCCCACGTTGTAGCCCTCTACCATGCTCCTTGCGTTCCACACCGCATACATTACGGCGATACTGTCACCAAGCTTCTGGCGCTTTAAATATTCAGCAATTTCAGAGACATATTCCTCGCGGTTTGCGCAAAGGATGAAGGCGATTTTATGTGCAGAGGTTTGCGGGTATTTTTCTGTGTCCGAGACATTTTTTGCATCTTCCGGGCTTCCCACCGGTTCTGTCCCTGCATCAATATCCACCCACACCAGGCCGTTATCATGGGATTTTGCAGGCAGAAGCGGCTTATTCTCGGAATTCTGTCTGCCGTAAGCGTCAGCATACAGTTTAATGATTTTCGCAAAATCGTTCCGTCCGTGGCTTGCAAAAAGATCCGCAAGACCTTCAAGAAGACCGTAAAGATATTTGCCATCGACGGAATATTTGCCCGAAATCACAAGCATTTCGGGGGTTATACCAAGGTCCTCGCAAAAGGGAACAAAATCAGCATAACTTTTTTCCTCAAAGCCAAACCAGATTCTTCTTAAGAAAAATTTTACTGCTGTAAGGATCGTCTTAAAATCCCCGGGGTCCGAAAACCTCTCAATGGACAGAATGTCGGCGCCCCTGTTTTTCTCGCAGACTGAGGCCTCCGCAAGGATGAAATAATAACGCATATATTCATCCGCAAGGTTGTCGAAAATGAATTTGTTAGGTGTGAAAAAGATGTACCCGAGAAAGTCATAGAGCCGCTTATAATCCTTTGCGGCAATGAACTGTGAGATTATGTCCGAGAGCCACTTTTTGCAGACAGAAATATCAAGTTTCGAGGTGTCTGCCTCAAGAAGCTTTCTGTGGCTTTCCCCGTAGCCCGCCGTGTTCTGAAGTGTAAAATCCCGGAGGATAAGTTCTATGTAACCGGATTCAATTGTGCCCATCCGCATTCTCCTGTTTGTAGTGATTTCAGCCGTCTTATGC